>Ga0209489_105068_pt1 | contig 23416 bp, 13 predicted proteins | sample SiratrowhiteBW_FD_187527 | JGI IMG/M metagenome (GOLD analysis project Ga0209489, IMG submission 187527) | Root nodule microbial communities of legume samples collected from California, USA - Siratro white BW (SPAdes) (version 2) | ecosystem: Host-associated > Plants > Roots > Nodule | place...
TTATTACTCCGACAGCTTTTTTTTTTTTTTTTTTTTTTTACCCTTATTTTGTAAACGAAATTGAATAAATTTTAAATAAAAAGAGAAAAAAGAAAAGAAAATTGAATTTCAAAATGGAGTTGGATTCTAAATGGCGGTTGGAGTTCAGAAAAAATAGTTAGTTCAATTATTATTAATAATTACTATCCTAATTGCCTGCCCATGTACATGCATATGTGAAGTGAATCTAAGTGTTCATTTTTGTTTCTTATAAAAGGAGATTTGAAACATGTACAAAGGGGGTTGGAAAAAATTTCAGTTCATAGACAAATATCATTTCCATGAAAAAAAGGTTCATTTTCTTAGGCAGAAAGAGAGATTAGAGATTCAATCCATAGTTCAAGAACAGTCCATCTTTACAGTCCCAGATATAGTCCAGCAATTGAAGAAGTAATTACATAATAGAATCAAGAAATTGGAAGAAGCACAAGCGAAAAGAAAGAAAGAATTTATTGTTGGATTTTGGAGCTTCAACAGGTGCGTAAAGGTATTATTTATTTTGATTATAACATTGTGTTTATTGTTCTTCTGCGATTGCTGATTGCTTTGTGTTCACTCTGTGATTGCTATTGCTATATGATTGTTGTATGTTAATTCTGTGCCAATGACAATGTTAGAAATAGTTAGTAGGCACTATCTCTGACTTCAATTTGTGACCCTAATTGCTGCTTCAATGCACTTTCACATTCTCTCAATTAACCAGAAAACCACAAAAAAAAAGTTTCAATATTACTAGAACACCTAGAAAATAGCCAATAGACAAAAATCCAGAAAACAAACGTTAAAAGCAAAAACCCGAAAATCAACCACGCATACTCAAAACCTAAATTCATGTCCAAATATTCAGAAACTGAAACCAGTATTTGGAAAAATCCTCAAATTTCCACATTCGCCATTTAAAGCCAAAAACTGCAGCCAGAACTCCTCGAATTCTCAATGCATTTTAGAATTTGAAAACCCAATTAGCCATTTCATAATTCAAATCCTCAAACCTCAAATCAAACCAATCCCAATTTGAAATTTCCAAAGCCACGATTCAAATACAATACCCTAATCCCAAAAAACCAAGTAGAACCAGTATAAGCCAAAAGTCGTCAAACTAAAAAACCCAATTAACAAAACCATTTAAAAACCAATAGCCAAAAAACCACAAAACCGAGACCCAAAAAACCGTTCATTTTCAAACCAACAACGCATAATTAGATCACAAAAAACTAATTCGAAAGAGAACCCAATAACTTATCCCGAAATTCATAATCTCATCAGAACCAAATTCAACTGAATGTTCAATCAAAAAATATTCAAATCAAAGTCAATCACAGAACCAAATGATTTCCAAACATGCAAATAAAAATAGGGAAGGAAAGTTGTTACCCTCGAAGTATGTTAGGCGGTTATGAAGAGCTCCAACCCTAAGGGCAGTGACGTCTCTCATTTCTTTGCCCCAATCCTAATTTGACTTAGGGCAACCGAATCTCATTCAGTACCTCCTACCCGTCAACCTCCAATTGCACCGCCACTCGCTCCCCTTGTCGCCACAGAATGAAGGACCCAACGTCGTTCACACCTTCACGAGTTGGTGCCCCTTTTTCACTCAACCCTTTTGCCTATCTAACCCTAATTCGCACATTTGGGAGGCGTTGGGCTTCAGTCCAATCACGTGATTCTTTGCAGACTGATTCTTCGTGCACCTCCATGGTGACTTTCTGCACCTCCATAATTTTAACATATTTATATAACTGTCATTTATTTTTTTCACTTTACAGGTTGCACCGCAAAATAATTAAAAACTAAATATATTGCGGATTGTACAACCTGTAATTATATTTTTTACACCTTTTACATTGCGGGTTGTACAACCCGTAATTATATTTTCTGCACTTTTTACATTGCGGGTTATACAACCCGCAATATAAAACTTTTTTTAAATACATTGCGGGTTGTACAAACGACAATACAAAATACATTGCGGGTTGTACAACCCACAATACAAAATTTTTTTAAATACATTGCGGGTTGTACAACCCGCAATACAAATTGTTTTTGAAAAAATTTTGTATTACGGGTTGTACAACCCGCAATGTATTTAAAAAACAATTTGTGTTACAAATTGACAAACTTGCTGTTGTGGTATAATGGTGGTTATCATGCTAGTTTTATACTTAAAGGTCTCTACTTTGATCCTGGGCAACAACAAGTGGCCAAACAAAGACTACCCAAAATTGAACTCGGAACCTTTAGTTGTAAAAATAATGTGATAATTATCACTACACCACAACAACAAGTTGTATAAACTGCAACACAAATTGTTTTTAAATACAATATAAATTTTTTTCAAAAAAATTTTGTATTGCGGCTTGTATAACCCACAATGTATTTAAAAAAAGTTTGTATTGCGGGTTGTACAACCCGCAATGTATTTAAAAAAAGTTTTATATTGCGGGTTGTACAACCCGCAATGTGAAAGGTGCAGAATATGAAATTACGGGTTGTTCAATCCGCAATGTATTTATTTTTTAATTATATTGCGGTTTGTGTAACCCGCAAAATGAAAAAGAAAAATAAAAAAAATCCCAATTACCATAATGAAAGTTATTTTTGTTTTTTTTTCAAGGTTAAAATGGAAATATGTTAAAATTATGGAAGTACAGGAAGTCAATATGGAAATGTGGAAAAAATCACTCTTCTTTCCACCTTTTGCTCATTTAGCACCCCTACCATGGGGTCACAACCAATTAAAATTTAGGCCCACGGCTATCCCATTTCTCATTTTTTACGTCTATAACACATTATATAGTTTTATATAATAAAGTATAAGAAATAAATAAAAATAATATTTTTTTAATAATTTTTTTTTAAAATTTTTAAACGACTATTAGTGTGAATTTAATGCCAAAAGTTTTAATATGGATTAAATTCATAAATGATGGCTCATGCCATAAATAGATTTAATTTGAAATATCCAAAATAAAATTTAATTTGAAAAATAAATAATAAATATAAAATTCTTAAAAATATAAAATTTTCTAGTAACTCATCTTTTTTTTATAACTACGTGAGTTCTGATTTTCTAGTACTGATAGAAATAAGTAGGAGTAAGTCATGAACTTTGATTTTTTATAATGGATAGAAATACGTAAGAACAAGTCAATCCTTGTCGAATCCTTTAATTTAAAAATTATTATTTTGTTCTTATTTGTATTTTATTTCTATTTTTAGATTAAAATAAATATTTAATAAACCACATTTGATTTTACTCATTTAATTAAGGGTACTATATTAGGACAAGCACTGTAGGTGCTAACACCATGTGTAAGCGATCCCGAATTCATCTCATCTCTAGTTTACAGATTTTTTCTTATTCTCTTCTTGGTTTTTCATAGTTTTCTATAATAAATTTGTATTTCATAAAAAGGTTAAAGTTAACTGATCTCATTATTACAATTTGTGTCGATGTTCTCTTCTCTAGAAAAAAAAAAAGGAAAGTAAGGGTGAGTCTCTCCCTTACCTCTAAAGCTTTATCGTATATCTCAAAATTTTACAACATAATTAGTCAAATAAATTTACAATTAAATGAAACAACTTTTAAAAAAATTGAAATTTTGAATCATATCTCATCATGTCCAAAATAAATAGTGTTAATCACAAGATCATTTGCAACAAACAACATAAACTTTTGCTATCAAATTCTATATTTTAAGTTAAAGTATGACACTTCCAATTATCCATATTTTAATAATCATATATGTAAGTTTAGACACAATAAATTTAGACTCATTAAATTTACACCCATTAAGTTTAGATCTATCATCAGACTCATCACATAATTATTCTTCTAAGTACTCAGAATCCTTAAACATTGTCACTATATCTTCCAAGGCATCATACATGCTAGTAGGTTGTATGCTTTCACAGATACAACAAGTGTGCTACCCTACCTTCCTGTGATTTGAGAATAGAGTGTGAGGTTTGTGATTTAATATACCAAAGTAATTGTGTATAACAATCTAGGATAACCACCTTCTATTTTCCTAGATTTGGCTGACATTTCTTCGAACTCTATACCCAATGTATCTTTGTAACTATCCATATAATCTTCAAATAAATCTTTATAAAAGAGAAAATCGTAATTTATAGAGTAGGACTTGAGAAGGATCGGTAGGAATAAATCCTAGTTCTTACTCAAATGAAACTAGATGACTAAGAAAGGAAGAGAATATAAGAGTAGAAGAAATCTTACCTTAGGTCTTTCTTTCACTGGAAGGAAATTGTGATGAAGATGTGGCAGATGTAGTTGTATTATAGGAAAAACTTTGCACAAAACAATAAAGATAATTTGTAAAAGAGAATATGTCTTTAATCATTACAATTACATTTGGAAGGTTGTAATGGGAAGGGAAAAAGAATCTTGTCAAACTTATCCTTTCCATTAAACTAGAATCTTCTCAAACTTATCCTTTACATTTAGGTTATAACACTACAAAAATGTTGCAATTAGCTCCCATAAATTAGTGATTACCATAAACGAGACATTATTATAATGTATCAAATTCATTCTAGTAGAATACTAAAATTTTGAATACGTTAAACTCATTCTAGTTTAAAAGGTAATTATATTAATTATCATAGTTGATGAAGTATAAACTCTTAAATAAAAATATTGTGATATTCTTAATAAAAATTATTGTTTGTAATATATGATATTATATTAATCGGAAAATGATATATACTAATAATTTCAAAGTAAAATGAAAAGTGATCGGTATTTAGAAATTAATTTTGAGAGCAGAGAATATTACAGTCAGTATTTAAGAGATGTGACATCAAGTCATCATAAGCGGGTGAGAGCGTACCCTAAAATTGGATTTTTATCACCTAAAATTAAAATATGCTCAAGTTAAAAATAAAGATGTGAAAGAACTATATGAAAAAAAATTTACCCGACTACCTTTGCATAATCTAATTTTAGTTTATGGAGAACTTTATATCTTGTAAAAGTCTACTTACAAAATATAAATCCGAAATGTCAAATATTATTTAAAAACTATGTTATTTAGGTATTCTTACATTTCTGCTTTTTTTTTTTCTTTATTTTTTCGTATTTTATCAAAGTTAACTTCATATGCATAGTAGAAGTGTCGTGACAAATGTGCAATAAAAAAAGTTAAAAAAAGCGTTTTATGGTTAGAATTAATAAAAGAATTTTAATAACTAGAATTATGACAAATAGACTTAGAGAAACTTTAGTAGTCTTACTAAATACATTCAAAGTATAATGAATCAATTAGTAAACTTATAGTTATTTTAACTATAAAAAATATACTTAAATTTTTTATTATATTATTTAGAAAATCATGCATCTTATTAAAAGTTATAAGAAAAGGTAATGTACTAATAATATTTAAATTGTACTCAGAATTTCTTTTTTTTTCTCATAAAAATTTATGTACGAAACGTAAACCTTAAATGCCACATCTTAGACAGTAAAACCTAACCTTTGCAAGACTGCAAAATTTGCATAGTCAAAAATTGTTAAATTTAGCTATTCTTACAAATTTTTTGGATTTTTTATTTTGTGAAAATTAACTTCATATGCTTGGTAAAGTGTCCTGAGAAAGGTTTAATAAAATAAAATTTAATTTAAATTTATAAAAGAGTTTTATGATTAAAATTGATCAAATTTGTTTAATAAATAGAGTTATGACAAATAAACATCCAATTACTTTAGTAGTCTTACTAAAAATAGAAGGAACGAAGCTTATAATTGTTTTAAGAATAAATAGATAAACATCATAATATTTCTATTATATTTTTTGAAAAATTATATATGTTATTATGAAATATAATAAAAAGTAATCTATTAGTAATATTTAAATTTTACTTAGAACTTTCTTTCTTTCTTATTATTTTTCTCTTATAAAATTCTATATATGACACAGATCTTAAACGTTAATCTTTAGACAGTAAATTCTAGATAAGATAAGTTAATTTTTTTATGGAACTTCTTATTATAAAAGTCTTTTGTAGAAACCCTAAAATGAAAATCCTAAGCCTAAATCTCGAAAGATCATTTTTAATATTTACTTTTGATATTTTATCAAAATTAATTCAATATATTATTAGTTAAGAGTTTAGGGTTTTGGGATTTTACATAGCTATATGTTAAATGAATGGTATTCGTACTTCGTTTTATACAATATATTATGAATACTAGTTAAAAATTCGATATATGAATATCTTTAACTACTCTAAATGTATGAATATCTTCAAGTATTATAAAATATTTCATATTCAATATAGGATTAAAATAATTTATATTTAAGATATTATTTATTAAGACTGTCATAGTATCATATAGATAACATAGTTATTAACAAAAAAACTAATTCAAACCATTTCTTACTAGTCATTAATAAAGAAGGCTATGACCTATTATACTTAAGTTAATTAATTTAAGAGTTCTTGATTTTAAGAAAACTTCACAAAATTTTAAGACCACTTAGTTTTTATTTTTTCGCTTAATATGCATTGACAGAGAATAAAAGAATATTAATTACACATTAAAAAATGTATAAAGTAAATGTCGACAAAGCACACTGAGAGACATTTACGTAGCTGGGTTGACGCTTTTTCTTACAAATAATATTAAAAAATGTAATATAAATAGTTAAATTGAAAATGAGAAAAATAAATAATATTTGGATAATTGCTTCCTGCAACTCATCAGATGCTTCCGCACCCATTTTTAAAATCTCAATTCTGCTCTTAACTGCAATTGAGAATTGTATGATGTGTTCCAAAATAAGCTTGCCACAAATAAAAAGTTTAAGAGTTTTCTAAAATCAATGAGTGACACCAATTTTATTCTGAAAAGGATATTTTGAACAACAACAAATTTTGGAAAGAATTTTTCAAAATTATTCTTTTATATTTTATGGAAATACTTCTATTATTTCCTATCAGGAAGAAAATGATGGAATAAAGGAAGCAACATCCTAATATTGATATTGAATGCGTAGACCTATAAACTTGAATTTGAGTAACGTCCTAATAGAGTGTGAGGACCCATAAACTTGAATTTGTGTAACTGGGAGCGAAATAAATATTATTTTAGATTTAGGTGTGGCTTAGCGGACACTACAAACCAACTAAAATATTGACATTTCGGCCAATCCTTGTGATTTTTTTTGAACACGTTGCACTAGCAAATAAACACGTGACAGTTATTATAGACACGTGAGACAAAGCGCACAAAAGACTTCCAATGTAAAAGTTATATGGAAGACTTGACTGTATTTGTCAGATGACAACATTTTTTTTAGGGTTTTCCCCACCTCGCTAGAAGGAGTAGCCCTTAGCTGGTTCACCCGCTTGCCGGCAAAATTCATAGATTGCTTTGAGACCCTTGTAATGAAGTTTGAAGTGCAATTCGTGACGAGTCTACTGCATCATCTTGCATCAATCGCCTTAGTCAACATTCGACAAGAAAAGGGCGAATCACTAGGATGTTCATGGAAAGATTCAGCAAGATCACTCTCAACGTAAGAAATATGAACCCTAAAGTTGTAATCCACCGTATGGTCACGACTCTCCGACATGGACCTTTCTTAGACAAATTGTGCAAAAAGCAGGCCGCAAACATGGATGAATTGTGGCAGAGGGTCACCAAATTCATGCAGTTAGAAGAACTCAAGGAGTTCATAAATCAATTGAGGGCCGAAGAAAACCCGGCCAGGAGGAATGATAGGGACCGCAACATACACAGCGAGAGAGGGGCCCAGAAACCCGAAATTCACTAAGTACACCCCAATCAACACAGCGAGAGAGGGGCCCAGAAACCCGAAATTCACTAAGTACACCCCAATCAACACAGGACGAACGCGTATCCTAGAGGAAGCACTAAGCGCGGAATTGATCCCAACACCTCATAAGTTCCCCTCTCCTCCCAATGCCGATCAGAACAAACGTTGTTGTTATCATCACAATTACAGCCAAAACACTGAACAATGTCTAGCTTTGAAGGACAAGATTGAGGAGCTTACTCAGGGCGGATACTTACAACACTATGTTGCAAAGCATGAGCAGCCAAGCCATACTCTTATGGTCGGCTGAGAGACAAAAGCTCGCGGAAGAGAAGCACAAGAGAAAGGAGTCCGAAAAGAAAAGGTTGAGCGAGATTTGAACGGTTGAGAGAAAAAAGCCCAAGGCATCAAGGGGCCCCAACTTGGACCGTGATCAGCACCATATCAGGAGGATTTGGAGGAAGGAGAAACAATATATTCGGCCTACAAAAGACATTTGAAGGCGATTCAAAGTGTCAATATGATTAGTCGCCGCAGATGCCGAAGTATGCCCGACATAACATTCAGTGACAATGACTTCCAAGAACAAGACGACCCAATGGTAATTACCATTGAGGTTGCAAACTCTCTAGTACTGGAAACATTGGTTGATCAACGTAGCTTAGTAGACATTCTCTACTGGAAAACATTTAAGCGATTAGGTTTGGCCAAAGACGTAATAGGCCCCATGGAAGAACAAATTGTAGGTTTCTCGGGTGAGAGAGTTGATACGAGAGGGTACATTGACTTGTATACGAAGTTTGGAGAGGGAAACCAAGGATATCGAACCATTATGGTGAGGTATTTGATTATAAACGCCAACATGTCTTACAATGTACTTCTTGGACGAAGTAAATCAAAGAATGGTGACTATGACGGATTTAGACCTTTGGGTCAACGACGAAATCAGGGTAGAGTCGAGAGACAATGTTGAGGAATGGCAGCTCGGAAAGGAAGAACAAAATACTTGTTTGGAGTATGTTTGATCGAGGAGGAGATCGAGAAGATAAAGAAAATTCTAATTGACAACAAAAACTTGTTTGCTTGGACAACCAAAGACATGTCGGGAATCAACCCTTAAGTTATGTCACTTAAGTTATGTCGCACAAACTCTCGGTCTGTAAGGAAGCAAGATCGGTCTCGTAAAAAAGGAAGAGTGTCACAAGCGGAATCACGACGGGGGCGGCGATCCGAAAAGAATTATAAAAATGGTTTGAAAAATTGAGAAAAGGTGTCGCCACCATAGTTTATTAGGAAAACTATGGAAAAACCAAAAACTAAGGCTATGGTTTGTGAAACCGGATTTTGAGTCCAGGAGTCGATTACGTGTAGGGAAGGTATTAACACCCCTACAACGTCCGTCTTAAGACGGTTCCTTTAATTAAATAAGTAAAACCAGTGTAATTTCTTGAAAATGTTTATTTTTCCAGAAGAAGTCAAAATGCAAATAACAAAGAAAATATATTTTTTATTTATTTTTGAGACCCGACAAGGTTTGACCTTGGTCCTACGTATTTCCATCGGAAATGGAAAATCAGGGTTACGTAGTTCTTTATTTCAAAATGTTTGTTCGAGATGTTTGATATTTTTAATTTTTATAATTTTTATATTTTCTATATTTATTATTATAAATTAAATCTCATTTTGAATATTGTTAGACGCTGAATATTATTAGACGCAGACAGCCTTTTGATATTCCAAAAAAAGTCTAAGCTTCCTATTAGCCGAACAACTAGTTAAAAACTTAAAAAGAATTTTATTTATCATGATTATTATTTTTAATTCAAACTTCAAAATAAATAAATAAATAAATGACATCAGACATGTGTATACAGTGATATTAAAAGTTAGGAAAGTTTGAATCATGTCACGTGCTTAATATCATTATTATATATTCTTTAAATATTGAATGCAAAACTTTAATGTCATCATTATATATTTTTTAAATATTTAATGCAAAACTAAAAAAAATAAAGAAACTCATCTTACTTAACCTTTTCAATTCATTATGTTACCTTCTCAATTCATTCTCTTTCCCTTTATTTACATTCAAAATAAGATGGGTCTCACACCTTTTCAATCTCTTTTAAATTCATGTTTTATTCTACTTAGTACCTAAAAAGGAATGGGATAAGCCCACGAGCCTTACACCTAGTTGCTGGCAGATTCACAATATTTTATTTGCTCAAATCCACCTGCTATTTTTTAACTATTTCTATGCTAAATTAGAGGCAAAATTCGACCCAACCTGCAACTCCACATCACTGCTAATCACTTGCCCATAAACCATTAACCTAAATTGAATTAAGGTTGGGTGAAAAAGAATAGAACAGTGGCGCCAATTTGAGTGAAGATGGTGAGGATGGTTTCGATGGTGGCTTGGTGGTGCATGTTTTTTTTCTTGGAGGCGCGGTGGCGATGTATAGCATGATGGTGAGAGGCGCATAATGGAGGTATTTTGGAGGCTTGAATGAGGCTGTTTTGGGAGGCGCATGGGAGGCTGCCGTAGAGATACAATTTTATGGTGATTTTGGATGGTATTTGGGTTGCATGGTGACGGTAGAGACATGGTGACGGTGGGGTTGCATGGTGGCATGGGTCGTTGTAGGAAAGGAGAATGGAGGTGCATGGTGACCTGGTGGGGCAGCGTGGTGGCATGGTGGCTGGAGTAGAACTGTTTTACGGTATTTGAAGGAAGATTTATGTGCATGACATGGTGCAAAGGAGTGGTAGTTGGGAGCTGCATGGAGGCATGGGTACAATGCTGAATCTTTGCCAGTAATGGTATGGAAAGAAACTGAAGGCAATGGGTGAGGATGGTGGTGGAATATGGTGCTTGTATGGTGATTAGTGGTTAGACTGGTGTAGGGGACAAGGGTGGAGGTCTTGTTGCTGGCGCTCTCCTAAAGCTTAGAGAATGACAGTGTCGAGTGAGTCCTGGAAGAAAGTGGCGTGGAAGGAGTTATAGGGGGTATTGGAGCTTTTTGGGGCGTGCAATAATGGTATATGGTTTGTCTACATATAAGGAGTCACACAAGGTTGGGTAAGGTAAGTGGATGAAGTTTTTGGTTTGGAATCTTTGTGTTGTGCAGATATACTTACTTACCTTGTGTTATTATCATTATTTTCTTCTTAGAAAAGAACATAACGTGTAATATCACAAGAACGGAAAGAGCCAAAGAAACACATTAAACAATCAAACACGTTACCATGATCAACAAGATATCATTGGTTTTAAACAGAGTTCATCATGCACCAAGGAGCTATACATAAGGTCAAGAGCTACAACTAAAAAGAAACGAAGAAGTCTTACCTTCAAGGGGGCTGGTCAGCAAAACTTATCCACACCAGAATCCTTTCATTCTCCTCCTTTAGTCTCTATCTATGCTTTTTCCCTTACTTTTTTCTCTGATCCCTCCTCCCTTTCTTTTTCGTTTCTCACTTCTCTTCTTCATATATCCTCCCCATTTCTCCCAGGGCCCTCTTTTTTAAAGAAAGTCAAAATGGCTCTTTTCTTTGACCAGTGAACGCCCCCTGTATAAGAGGACCCCTGTGAATATACATGAATATACATGAAAAGAGGGGGATCTTTACAGGGCTGAGACCAATGCCCGTTCTGGCTTTTCAGAGAAGACCCAAAATACAACAAGACATTTTTTTTGGAACGGTCAAAACAAACCTTTCTGTGTAACAGTGCAACAGTAGTGGAATTGGTTTAGAGGGGTAAAACAACTTTTCTTTTTTTCGTGTAACACTAGAGCACAGTAGTGGCTGAGCGTTATGGGAATAGGGTTGCTCTTTGCCTTCTTTACACCTATATTTTTTAATAATTCTCAAAACTTGAATTTATATATTTTTTTCAATAAAAAATTAAACCAAACATGTATTTTTTTTCTTCTTTTCTTCAAAAGTTTAACGAAAAACATTTTTTTTTCTTAAAAAAAAAACTCAAAATTTTAGATTAAATGATTTTTTTTCTTTTTGTTTATTATGAAGAAACTTCCTTTTTACTATTATTTATTATTTTTCCCTTTTTCAAAATAATTTTGAAAATAAAAACAATATGATTTTAATTAAGAAAAGAATGGCTTGATTTTATGTTTTATCAAGATTAGGAATATTTATTTTTCACCCGGACGAAATTGAGTATTGACAAGGAGGTTAGGCGAAGAAAAGAGGTTAGCGGCGAAAACCAAGGTACCATGGTTACATATGCACCTATAAGCTTCAGAATGGTTGAATATGATTATTGTTATGACTAAATGATGAATCTATTTGCAATCATTTTGATTGAAACGATATCAAAGTATTGGGGATTGAAAGAAAATCAAGGTATAGTGATTACAGATGGATGATTATGAGATCAATGAATTTGGAATAAAGTATGAAAGTTTGCAATTGAATGTTAAACTTAGTTGTATTTGACTTGAGAATTGATATTTAAATTTGTAAATCTAATCACTTCAATTATTTTCACTCTTACAAACTGAAAACGTTATTTCACTAGCTTATCCTTGCTTGTCTTATTGTGTTGTGAACTGCGATGACTGTACTATGTACATGACCAGATGCAGATAGAGGCTCTGGAGCAACTTAAGGAATGTATGTCCTTAGTTTGGTCATCTTTTTGTTTTATATACACTCATAGATATGTTTAAATGTATTTAAAGACTTTATGACCTTGTGATGGTCTTTTCTTTTGCCATGTAGATAGTTGTATATAAGTTTGATATATCTGAATACTTTATGTAGTACTTTGACCTTAAATGCATGTTAATACTTAGTAGTAAACAAAAGTTAGTTTAGCTGAGAAATCATTTTTTAATAGTCTCGCTTAAGCGGGAGAATCTCGCTCAAGCGAATTTTGCAGAAAATTTCACTTTGCAAGTCTTGCCTGAGCGAGATACAGCTCGCCTAAGTGAGCTTTTCGTAAACAAAATAGGGTGCTTTCTAGAGTGTTTTCGCCCAGGCGAAGAGGTATTCTCGCCTGGGCGAGAGTAGTTTTGCTCAGGCGAAAATAGTCCTAGAGCAAGAGTGCTCTCTGGACTATGGTCACTTAAGCGATAAATTTCTCGCTCGCACGAGGTGGATTTTTGCTCGGACAAAATTATTCTCGCTCAAGCTAAAAATAAATTTAAAAAAAAATCTTCCCTTCTTCTTTAAATTTCTTCTTGTTTTCTTCTTTCCTTCTTTTATTTTATTTTTTTACGTATTAAATATTTTATGGTTTGAAATTATACTTTGTTTATCTATAAGAGTTGAATGGTAAATGATATATAATTTTTGAGATGTTACAGATTCCGTGTTATTTTATGATTTTTTTATTTTTTTTATGAGAATTAATAGTAATATGGTTAGTTATTTTATCAATGGAAGGGGTATTTATGTTTCATATTGTTATCTATACCAGCTTTTTGTAACCACATATATGTTTATAAATAGATAAGGTTAAATTAGACGTGGATTATTAAATTAAATTAAACTCAATTATAAACAATTTTATTTAGTTATAAATATGAAGGTAAATTGTAAGATGGTTGGATAAATAAAATTGAACTTCTTTTACAATTTTAATTATTTTATTTAAACTTAAATAATCTTATAAACTACATCTACTTGCCAAAATTATTTTGACATCAGATAAATATACATCGTTCTAACTTTACTTTTATCACGAGTGCTTCAATGTAATATTTTTGCATCTTTAAGTATTTTTTTTAAGATCCTTCCTTGCATAAATGTTTAATGCCAATTTGGAAAAATCCAATGGTTGCATGTTTGAACATGTTTTATGTTTCTTCCATTCATAAGTCCAGAATTTAAGCTCTTCGGCTTCATAATTTGGCCAATCTTTACTAGTAGAGAAAAGACATTTAAATGCGATCATACAATACTTACAACCACGGGTCTGAAACTGCAGAGATCAAACCGCGTTAAAAAATACTGAAGATACACTGCAGTTTATAACTGCGGTGGAAAATATAACATACTACCGCGATTATACTAAGAACTCCGTTAGTATTAGACATTGTTGTAGATTGCAAAACCCGGCAAGAAACATGGCTGCACCAACTGGTTGTTCTTCTCTCTCTTCCTCCTTACTCTCTCTCTCTCTCCGTCACCGCATGCCAATTCGTGCTCGAGCTCTCTCAAGAAGGCCCCACAGAGATTGTTGTCGTGGCCGAGGCCACCCCACCGTGCAATCAGTTCTAAGGTTTGTGGGAAATGGGGCTTTTGAGAGAGCGAAGACGTGAGTGTGGCCTAACCCCCTCTTGTTTTCTTTCTTTTGCCACAGAACCACCATACCATTGTCGTGAGTCACCGTTCGAGGCTCTTTAACCACCACCGCCACTATTGGATCCCATGATGTTACTGCCATCGTCGTGAGCCGTCAGCACTTCCACAACAAACCCCAAGCCACCACCACATCATCATCTCTTCACCCCTAACCTCCGGTACCTCCAACCCTAGCTACCGTCGCCGCCAAAGGAAAGCTAATCCCAACATCGTGCCACCGCGGAGAGTTATCATTACTGCTAATTTCAATGGTTCCCAACAAAAAATCAAACAAATTCAGACTTGGCCGAATTAGAATCTCAAAGAAAATATACACTATCAAATTAGCATGTGTGGATTGTAATTGATAAAACACAATTGGATCTTTGCCGAGAGATGAAAACACGATAACAGGAAAAGGGGTTCAAGATCTCAATTGGTTTGGGGTGAAGAATCCAACCTGTGTAGGGTTTATTGAGTGACGTGAAATTAGAGGTCCAATTAGAGAGCCTATTGGTAGGCCTTAATACTGGCGTCGAAGCACTCTCTCAGGGCGAAGAACGTCTTGGAGTAGTTGGGGTTGAGTTTCACGGACCCAAAGAGATGGCGAAGAAGACGAAAGGGTAAAAGAAAAAGTGTACGCGGGTTGCTAAAACACCGCACTTGTATCTCACATATCATCACGGTTGTTTTCAGAACTGCGATGGTATCTCCTGCAATTTTTTAATTTTAAGTATTTGTGTGTTTTACCATCGCTGTTCTTATACCAACCGCAATAGTATCTACTACACCGTCACGGAAAAGTCACCGTTACTCGGGATCAGGAGATCACAAAATTTATCTTAAGGCTTTTAGGGCCCAAATGCTAATATTAGGAGGCTCTGACTGTCCACTGCAAAATGTTCATGGGCACTCTCATTGGAATGTCCTTGCAATGGTATAGCAGGATTCCAAATTGAACGGTGGACTCATTCAAGACTTTCTCCCAATTGTTCCTCCAATAATCTGCAGCAAACCAAGTCAAATCTCCGAAGCTGGTATCATTTCAAACCATAAAATATTTAATAAATGAAAAGATAAAAAAAAAAAAGAAGGAAACAAGAAAATAAGAAGAAAAGAAAAGAATAAGGGAAGAAATTTTTCTTTTTTTTTAGCCAGAGCGCGAATAATTTCGCCCGAGCAAAAATCCACCTCGCCCGAGCGAGAAATTTATCGCTTGAGCAAAAATAGTCCAGAGAGCATTCCTGCTCCAGGGCCATTTTTGCTTAAGCGAAACTACTGTCGCCTGGGCAAGAATACCACCTCGTCTGGGCGAATGATTTCTCACCTAGGCGAAAACACTCCAGAGAGCACCATATTTTGTTTACGAAGGGCTCGCTCAGACGAGACTTGTAGAGTGAACTTTTCTGTTTTTTGCAAAAGTCGCTTGAGCAAGATTCTTCTGCTTGAGCGAGATTCTTCTGCTTGAGCGAGACTACCTAAAAATGATTCTCAACTAAACTAACTTTTGTCTGCTACAAAGTATTAACATGCATTTAAGGTTCAAAGTACTATAGAAAGTGTTCAGATACATCAGACTTATGTACACCTATCCACATGACAAAATGAAAGACCATCTCAAGGTCATAAAGTCTTTAACGACAACAAAAACATATATATAAGTATATACAAGACCAAAGGAACATCAGTTTAAGGACATATCATCTTTAAGGTGCTCCAAAACCTGCATCTGCACCTGCTCTTGTACATAGTATAGTCATCTTCATACAACAACATGAAAAGCAAGGGTAAGTTAGTAAAATTGAGAGTTTATAACATACTAAATACATGCAAATAGAACAGAGTATCTCAGTCATAAGAATTTCTAGCAAGGGTAAGTTAGTAAAATTGAGAGTTTATAACATATTAAATACATGCAAATAGAACAGAGTATCTCAGTCATAAGAATTTCTTTAAAGTCTAGCATATCAAGTTTCAATACAAGTTTTCCTTTTTCATTTTAAGTACTCATGTCAAACATTATACATAAAGGTCTCACATGGACCACATAAATACATATAGGTCACACATAAACCTATCGTCTTCCAAAAGACCCATTAAGTATGCCTCTACCAGAGACTAACATCTAATCCAATACCCAAGACATAGATTCAGCAAATCTAAGAGAAAGGACCAATCCAATACCCAAGACTTAGATTACTAGTGAATTTAAGAGAAAGGATTAATCCAATACCCAAAACTTAGACTGCCATTTGAATCTAAGAGAAAGGATCAGAATAAGTTCAAACATCCAATACCAAGTCTCACTAGCGGTCCCGGTGTGTATCTTAGTCTACGTGACTTAGATCATCAATGGAGCTAGAGGATCTATGTTAAACATAGGCGTGCTATACTTAATGTACACAAACAAACACAACTCATACATTATCCCAAATGTATAGCATCAATTTCATCATTCCATCATTCACCTCAATACTCATTCAATCCACAAATCATATTATGCAAGTATTTTTCCATCATCAAAACAAAACTTAATTACTCAAAACAGTTAATTAATCACACTAAGTCAAAATAAACAATCAAATTCATTCAGTGCTCAAGGACTAGTCAGATCTACTAATTTGTCCTATTGTTATATTTAAAAGTAACTAACTAGTATAAAAATAAGTTACTAGTTTCCCTTACCTCAGACAACGATCTCCTATCAATTTCTCCGATCAGGCAATAACACCAGTCCAACTTTAGGGATCTAGAACAAGTTTTCCAAATAACACCAACTTTTAGTATAACCTTAATCAAGTTGAAATGATCACTTTTCTCAATTGTTCCCATCAATATTGATGACAAAAACTTAACGAAAAACAGAGAACAAGGGATCTTTATAGAAAATATGAACTTACTCTGTTTGAGATCCTGATCGGTTTGAAATGGCCCTAGGATCCTCAGCCACTGCGGGGCTTAATCAGATTCTGGAAAGTTATGAAAATCCCCGAGAAGCAACCGGTCGTATTGTCTGTGCCAAATGCCATTTAGCTAATAAGCCCGTGGATATTGAAGTTCCACAAGCGGTACTTCCTGATATTGTATTTGAAGCAGTTGTTCGAATTCCTTATGATATGCAAGTGAAACAAGTTCTAGCTAATGGTAAAAAGGGAACTTTGAATGTGAGGGCTGAAGAAGTATAAAGAGTGAAAATCATGAAAGAAGGAGGAGAGAACTATGAAGGTTTAAAGGTAGGAGAGAGAGAGAGAGAGAGATAAAAAGTGAAAAAGGGGTGTCCTTTTTGTTCTTATCCCTTTAGGGAAGCGGGGTTACAAATATCATATCAGAAGAATATTATTAGGAATTAAATATCTTACCACAAATTTATTTATTTCCACAAATGGGTTTGACAACTAGATGGTTGGGTCATGATGTAATTAGATAGCTAGATACCATGTATAATAAGTGTCGCAACAAAATAGTTATAAGTACAATAACTTGAAGGCCAAGTTTTTGTCATCTTTAAATGGCTGTAATTGAATTAAAAAATAGATAGAAAAGAAATATGTTTTAGACCATTGTAAAATCTTATGATAAATAATTGACTCAAATGATATTGATATTAATTTATAGTGATAAAAAGGTACATTTACAATAAAATTAAAAAAAAAAATGAAAACTCGTATAAAACTTATTTATTACGATTGAATATCATACAACTACCACACCCTCGTACAACTCCCACATGAAACTTCTTTAATTAGAAAATCACTTAAGTAGGAGAAGTGAAACAAACTTTAAATATTTAATTACTTTCTATTCATATGAGTAATCAATATTGATAGATAAAATTCATACTAAAGTGATTTAGTATAAATTTTAAGAGAAAATAAAATTTATGTATTTATAATTTATAAAGTTGAGAATCACACTATATTAGCCTTGAAGTAGAAATTTAGTAAATTCATTTTTATTAGCTTTATCAATATTTATTTTACTGTTAATTTTTGTTAATCAATGAAAAAAACTTATTTCTAAAATATATTGTGATTCTATCTTAATTAAGTGATAAAATATATAATATGATTTATATTATACATTTATGTTCATATGCTCTTTTTTTTATCATTAAATTTACATTTGTTTGTATAAATATTAAGTGTTTTTAGCCTTCCATTGTTTGATTTATAACTTTTTTTATTGTTTTCTTTGTCAAAAGTATTATATATTACTTTTAATATAATGATGTTATGAAACTATACGTCCTACGTATGCTTAGTATTATATATCTACTTTCTAAAATTGTTGTGTTATTTAGTTTAATGAATATCCTATAATTTTCATTTCTAAATAATTTAATTTTAAACAAATCTTATAAATCTTATATACATATATATAATTTATTTGCATAATTTCTGTGTAATTATTGTCTTTGTCTTCATGTTTATTCTTCTATTTTCATGGAATAATTTTAATCTAACATTCTTTAATTTTTCATTTGTACTATTTTTTTATTGGATCTATTTAATTATTTATATCTTTTAATTTATTTTTTATATAAATTAAAATTTTGATCATTTACAAAATTATCAATACTTAAAATAATATTATTTAACAATTTAAAGTTTCTGTTATTAATTTAAAGTACTAACCATGAGCTCAAAAAATATTTATTTATAGGTCTACAATTTATGGATTAAAAATATTTAACTATATAGAAAATGTTTTTTTATTTCATTTTTCATTCATTATTCCGTTGATCAAAAACGGACGTGGTAATGGCAGAAATATGACCGTTACATAGTGGGATCCGAATTGCAAATGTTTTTGAATTTGGTTGTTCTTTTATTGTTATAAGCACAACAATAGTTGATCCTTAAGCAAACTAGTTCCACAAAGGAAAGACACTCTTTTTCTATCTTTCTCTTTGCAGCATCACCATGAGCAGACAAATCACAAGCCCAGTGATCAAAGAAGAAGAAGACGAAGGAACAAAGGAAGTGGTTCAAGAAAAACAGGAAGGAACAAAGGAAGTGGTTCTGGAAAAACAGGAGGAAGCGTCTCACCCTTACGCCTTTCATGTCTCTGGTCCTCGCAATTTGGCCAACCTTAACTGGAGAGACCTTATCAGTTCTAGCTGGTGGGTATACCCTTTTCATCTTTTCCTTTGATTCTTCTGAATCTGAGATAAATTTAGCTTTTTGGCATGTGGGGTTGTTGCTTTTTGGCCCCATTTGGCCAATGGTTGAACCTTAGGGTGGAAAGTTTGTATCTTGGCTTCTGGGTATGGTGGTAGTGCGAATGTTTGTTTTTTTTATGTTTCATTTGCCTTGAATTTGTTAGTCTGATGGGGTTTTAGAAGTGGGTTTGTAGGGAGTTTGAATTTTGGGGTTTGATGGAAAATGTAGAAACTTTAGCAAAAGGGTATGAATTTCAGTCTTTTGGACTGAGAATTTTCGTCAAATGGAAAACATAGCAACATGTTTCTTGGATATGATCTAACTAATTGTTTGATGTGTATCTTTTTTTAGTTTCCTTATATGTTGATCATTCATTTGCGTTATGGGTCTTTGCCTTGTGTATTAATCAGGGCCTAACTTTTTTCTTTGGGAGGTTTAATTTGTTTCCAAGTTGAACTGGTTTATTTATAGTTTAGAATAGAATTTTTGGTATGATCATTCATTCTTTGTGTTTAAATCTCCATTTTGATACCCAATTTCTTACTTGCTTTAATTAAGAAGTATATAGAATAAGCTTTTTGGTGTGATCATTCATTCTGTGTTTAAATCTCCATTTTGATACCCAATTTCTTACTTGCTTTAATAAGAAGTATTTGCAATAGAATTTTGGGACACTGATTTACCGGATTTTCCATATATTATTAACAATGACATCGGTGTGATTGTTTACTATTATTAGGCATTGTCTTCTACAAAGACTTGATTTGTCCATTTAGAATTTTTAATTTCAATTTATAACATAAGGGTCCTTTATGGGTTGATTTTGCAACCCTTTACTTTGGTTAATATTATCATTGGTAAATTCTGAAAAGTAAAAAAAAAAAAAAAGAAAATCATGTTCTCTTCCCCTTTATAAAATTACCATATCTTAAATTTCATTTCATTTCATTAATCTAACATATTTGTTTTTTTTTAAAAAAAATTTGTTATTCTTTTAAAGTAGGTCAAATGACATAGAGCCAAATTGAACCTAAAATTCTAACCCCTTTAGAATATTTTGAATATGGATGAGATCAGACTGTGGTACAGTGATTACTTGGTTCATTGGATTGGACCTATCAGATTAGATAGTTTATTTTAACCTCTCTAAATTATTTGTCAAGATTAACTCAGTTCAAAAATCTGAAAATCATAATCTTTTTCTCATTCATTATTGTTCATAAAACTCTTCACTACATGGTCCATGCATGTACCTCTTGAGAGTATCATATTTCCCATTAACTCTAGCAAAAGTGCCATTTTGATCCTGATGGAAAAGCATCCAAGCTGTACTGGCTCAGAGCACATCCTTACAATGTATGTGTATAGTGATGAGTATTTTGATTGCATGCAGGAAGGATGCAAACTACAAAAGAACTGTCATTGCATGTTTCATACAGGCAGTTTACCTGCTTGAACTTGACAGACAGGAGAACCGAACACAGGAAAATGCTCTTGCTCCAAATTGGTGGATTCCCTTCAAGTACAAGCTCACACAAACCTTGATTGATGAAAGAGATGGCTCCATTTTTGGAGCAATACTTGAATGGGACAGAGCTGCAGCAATGGCTGACTTAGTACTAATCAGACCAAGTGGTGCCCCCAAAGCTGTTTTAGCTCTAAGAGGAACACTGCTCAAGAGCCCTACAATGCGAAGAGACATTCAAGATGACCTTAGATTTCTCGCCTGGGAAAGCCTGAAGGGCTCTGTGAGGTTTAAGGTAGCTTTGGAGGTGCTGAAATCAGTCTCAGACACATATGGAAGCAGCAATGTTTGCATTGCAGGGCATTCATTGGGAGCTGGTTTTGCTCTTCAAGTGGGAAAAGCATTGGCAAAGGAGGGCATTTATGTGGAGACACATTTGTTCAATCCACCTTCTGTTTCACTAGCCATGAGTCTGAGGAACATTGGAGAGAAGGCTGAGTTGGTTTGGAAGAGACTCAAGGCCATGCTTCCTTCTTCAAGCAGTGAAGAAGCTCAAGGTGTTAGCAGTGATGGAGACAAGAGTCTTAAGAGTTGGATACCACGGTTATCTAGCTTCAAGAATGGTGGATTTGGGGTGGGAAAATGGGTGCCTCATTTGTATGTAAACAACAGTGACTATATATGTTGCTCTTATACAGAACCTGAGTGCTCAGAGGAGAAGAATGATGCTGAGAAGGAGAATGTTGGTCCAACAAATGGACAGGTTGCAGCAAAGTTGTTTGTGGTGACCAAGGAAAAGCAGAAGTTTCATGAAGCTCATGCATTGGAGCAATGGTGGTCTAGTGATGCAAAACTTCAACAGGCTAATAGCAAACTCATAAGCAGACAGCTTAAGTCTTTGTATACAAGTGGTGTTTCTTCGCAGGTAATGCAGGGAAAACTACCTAGGTAACAATACTCAGGTAACAATGGTTTGTGAAATAAGTTGGAAAAAGGTAGCTTTGGTTTGTGAAATGAAGTTCTAAGTCTTAATTATACTTTTTGGTTCCTTGTATTTTTCCTTAAAACAAATTGTATCATTGTTTTACCTTACAGTGAAGCCATTCTTTGATGATTTGATTGTTGATACAATAATCTGAAGCTTAAGCTAAGCTTCAAGTTTATATGAATCACCAATTTTCTTTTTAATCGAAGATTCATACTTATTCGGTCCAATTTAATGACAATATATATATATATATATATGTGTGTGTGTCATTCCATCATTCCTGACTTTGCATCCATCAGCTTTAAAAAATTTAAAGATAACCTTTTAGGTGATATTCCTTGAAAATAAGTTTTAGAAAATGTTTATCTGAAATATATTCTGAAAATTAATTTTTAAAATATAAATTTTATGTCCTGAAATATATTTTTCAGAATCTATTTTTTTTATTTTTAAAAAATATTACATTCCAAAAATTGTTTTTCAATATTTTCGAAAACTATTTTTTTGAAAGCTAACGGAAAGGATATTTTAATCATTCTGTGTCCGTGATGGGACGCAAATAGAAAAGGATGAGGTGCAGGAAGTGTTTTTTGCAATGTATTATTATAAAGGGGTAATTTATTGGTAGTACCATTTTAGAGATAAAAGTTTTTCATAGCAAATAATTGTGATTTTTGAAAATTATAAATCTTATGTTCATTTGGTTGATGAAACATTACTGGAAATATTCACATAATTTTTTAAATAAAAGAGTAATACATATTATTCTACTTTTTTCAGTAGTTTTTTTTTTTTTTTTAGCTCTGAAAAGTTGGATTCTCGCCCGTCATGAGAATCTTTTTGTGGAAAGTTTGAAAAAGAAAACCATTTTCAGGGAACATTGTTTTATGGAAAGGTAAGCAATTCCCAATTTCTGATTTTGGATAAAATAAAAGTGTTTCTTCTACCAAATATCCATTAAATATTTTTTTATCTCTAATAAATTATGATATTTAATTTTTAGTTCCTAATAATTTTATTCGAACGTTGTCGTTTCTAATAATTTATTTTATTTTATTTTAGTCCTAAAAGTTATCTAAAGAAATTGAAAAGAAAGAAGTCTTGGGGACGCATTTTTCTTGCAGTTTCATAATTTCTTCTTTATATACAGTAAATTCATTATATCTTTAATAAAAAAATTTAATAAATTTTATATTTTTGAAATTTTTATCTTAAAATATAAAAATTATATTCTGAATAATCTAAAATATAAAAATATTTATTTTAAATTGTGTAATTTGAAATAAAAAATATATTTTGAATTGTAAAATTTAAAATGTAAAAAAAATTGTATTCTAAATTAATCCAAAATATATTTATATTTCAGATAGTATAATCTGAAAAGATATTTTTTGATATTTTGAAATAAATGAAGGAGCAGAAGAAGGCGCGTCAGTCTTGGGTCTGTACTGAGAGTGATTCTTCCTGCACCTCCATGACGACTTCCTGCACCTCCATACTTTTTGAAAATTCCCATTCTAGACAGATTGAAAAGACGAAAGTGTCCTTCATCTTAAAACAGAAACGATAAGGCAATGATCGGAGGAGGTGCTGCATTTGTGATACTTTGAGACATTGAGAAAGGTTTAGGGTTGTGAGAGTAATA
>Ga0209489_105069_pt1 | contig 23408 bp, 15 predicted proteins | sample SiratrowhiteBW_FD_187527 | JGI IMG/M metagenome (GOLD analysis project Ga0209489, IMG submission 187527) | Root nodule microbial communities of legume samples collected from California, USA - Siratro white BW (SPAdes) (version 2) | ecosystem: Host-associated > Plants > Roots > Nodule | place...
TTTTTTTTTTTTTTTTTTCGATTGGTGGTTTTAAGATGACCTCTATGCAGAGGAAAAAATTCGTAGTGTCACCATTAGAACCTTCAATGTAACCAAGTTGTACATAAGTAGGTTTTCATGCCAACCCAAACATTCAAATAGTTTATCCTTTGTTGTTGCAATCGTGATTGAAGTATATGATTAAAAATGAAAAGAAATGTATTTGAAGAAAAACGGAGTGAATGAGAGACAAAAGAGAAGTCAGATATATGGTAAAAATAACCCGTATATCTAGATGTCTAGCTTATTTAAAATATAAAGAATGTTAATAATATACTTTTCACTTTATTAAAATATCTAAAAAAAAATACAAACTTAGTATTTTATTTATTTAATAAGTCTACCTTCTGAGTTCAATTTAAAAAAGAAAACTAACAATAGAATGTGTTATTGGAAGATCCAAGATTATCACATCCATAATCTTGGCCAATCCCTTTACTTGACTTATAGTACGTAGGAATCGCCGTGGTTAACCTAATAGTTTTTCCTTCTAGAGGCTATACTGATATAACTCTTATTTGAACATTCTAACCACTCCTTTAACCAATGATTCTAAGGGATTGATTATTTAGTTATAAATTTCATAACTTCGTACAAACACATGCGGCGACGAATCTAGAGAAGTTTCTAAATTGAAAAACATTTAACAAACCAAGTACAACATTTTTTTTTTAATTCCAACAAAGTACAAATGACTACGTGTTATCGTCCAAAATTCAAAGCATTTTCTCCCTTCGTAAAAAGAAAATTTCAAACCATCGATTTGTGACACAGAAGGCACTACCAGTCTCTATTTTACAGTTTCCTTTCAGTTTCCGCCAATTGAACAGTGAAATTAACTTTCGTTTCAAACACGGTTCCAAGGCAAAGCAAAGAAATTTTCCTTATAAAAGCAGCAACAACACAAACCTTGCTCAGCAAATCACTTCAGTCTCTCCACATTCATTCATCTCAGAAGCCTGAATTTGTTACTTGTTATTCCAAGAAAGACACCAACCATAATGGCTTCTGTTATTCCCTCTTGGTCCTTTGTTTGCTGTCTCCTTTTCATTGTCATATCTCAAGCCAGCGCCCAGTATAACTTTGTATCCTGCGATAACAACAAAGGAAACTACACAGCCGATAGCACTTATCAAACCAACCTCAACACCCTCTTATCCAATCTCACTTCCGACACACAAATCAACTATGGCTTCTACAATTTCTCTTACGGCCAAAACAGTGACACAGTAAACGCCATTGGGCTGTGCAGAGGAGACGTTAAGCCAGACGAGTGCCGCAGTTGCCTCAACGATGCCAGAGACAATCTCACACAGCTTTGTCCAAACCAGAAAGAGGCTATTTTGTACCATGACAAGTGCATGCTGCGCTACTCAAACCGCTCAATATTTGCCTTAATGGAAACTGAGCCTTCCTACTATATGTATAACATGAACAATGCAACTGAAGTGTACCAGTTCAATCAAGTTCTGATGAACTTGATGAGGATTCTAACAGGCATGGCTGCATCAGGTGACTCTCGTCTTAAGTATGCAGCGGCAAATGCAGCTGCTTCGAATTCTCAGACCATATATGGTGTTGTTCAGTGCACTCCTGACTTGTCTCAACAAGAATGCTACCGCTGCTTGGTCGGGGCCATCGCAGAAATCCCAACATGTTGCAGCGGCAGGATCGGTGGTAGGGTTGGCAGACCCAGTTGCAATATCAGATATGAAAATTACAGCTTCTATGACGCACCTACTGCATATGCACCAGCACCAGCCCCTTTCATGTGATGCGTTAAACTTCCACTATATCCATCTATATAATGCTGATACAGATTTATTCGTAGATAATGATTGTCATATACTGAATAAAGGTGGCTATTATTAGCTACATATTATATATGCGACCGCGCTCGGAATAAAATTTTTATGTTTTGTTCTTACAGTTATTAGTTACCTATTGTGTTTCTTTCCTACGGGCTTCTGTTTAATAAATAATCAATTGCATGTGTTGTTTCTATCAAGCTTTCGTATACCAGAACTTAGCCTTGTTTGTTCGTATATGATAATATCGGGATTGGTTTTTCTATGTGATGGGGTCAAACTAAATATTTTTAAAATCTTTAATTTTCAAAGTTTTCAAACATTAAATCGTATAATCTATTTTTAAAAAATCTAACAAAAAAATGTTTAAAAAAATATAAATTTTAGAGAACTAATTAAAACTTGTAACTTAATTGATTCAAGTCGATTAAATAAAATTAAGAATAATTTGAGTTGGATTGGATATAATACAATTCAATTTAAACCAAATTTTTTATTGGATTAGGTGATTGGTTTCGTCAAATCCAATGTAATTAATATACCTTATCTACACCTCTAGTATATGAATTGTAAAAAAAACTAACCATTTTCTTTCGATCTTTGAAGTTAATGAGTAGAAAGAATACAGGACGTCACTGATGATCTTCATAATTAAAATAAATCAAGTTTATATAAGTTCGGTTAATTGGTTTTCTAACTTTAAATTCAAATCAAATTAATTGATTAAATTAATATTATTTCAAGTTTATTTTTTTTAATTCGAACCAGTTTCAATGATTCAATATCAATTACTTTAAAAAAAAAAAATTTATACATTATATATTAAAATTTAGTACTTGTGTTTTGAGAAAGGAAAATGTCTTTTTGCATCATGGAAAGCTTTATTTTATTTTTTACTCTCCAAGTAATATAAAACAGATATAATCAACCTTTGTTGGTGTGACCCTAAACATAATTTAGGTGGGCAATCGTCCAGGACTCCAAATTTTTAGGGGACACCAAATTCTTTTTGTATATATATTAAAAATCAAAATTTACAATAGTATATATTATTAGAAAAAAATGTTATTACTACATAAGAAAATACGTGTGCATAAAAAAGTATATATATATGTAGAGAGAGAGAGAGAGAGGTTCTCTCTATTTTTATCATTTCTCTTTAGGACATCCATTGACTTTTGTTGGTGTGGCTTTTGAGATTCTCGTTGTCGTCATTTTGCTATTTGTGATTGTTTATTAAGGTGTATGTGTATCCATTCCATATTTTGAAGTTTCAAATTCATATTATTTAATTAGTTTATTTTATTATTAACTGATTAAAAAATTATTTGTAATAGTAATTAAAAATAAATTGATATAACAAAAATTATAAGTGACATCCATTGATAAATATATTGGTAATTTTAATTATCATAATTAAAAAAACAAGAATATACTTTAAATTGAAAGAAAACTCATCAACATTAATAGAAAAATAGATCGAAAACAATATTTATATTTAATTAAGTTAATATTTTAGAAGAAGTTGACTCAAGAATATCTCAAATAAATTTAAACTAGAGATATAATAAAAAAAATGTAAATTTGAGAGAGAGAAAATATAAAAAAATATTATTTTAAGTTTAGAATTGAAGTTATTTTATTTTAAGTGATTTATTATCATAAATTTTTTAAAATTTAATTCATTATTCGAATAGTACATTTTATCATAAAAAATTCAAATTTGAGGTAAAAAATAAATTATTTATCCAAAAAGAAACATGTTTATTTAATTATTTATCTTAAAAATGCGAAATGAATTGTAAACGAATCTGTTTTTGGATTTGTAAACTTGAACGCGCCAGCTCCGTCTCTTTCACACAACCATTTTTTGTATCACTAACTTCTCTTCTTGAATCAGTCAATGGTCCTATAGCTACCGTGCCCAGTGATGTCAAACCCAAATAAATTACTTATATCGATGTGTGACTTTTAGATAGCATCTTTAAATCTATTTCAGCTTTCCACGTTTCCTTCGGAATGTTTCAAAAATGGCACCTATTAAAAACTACGCAAATAATATTCTAAATTAAAAAATATTGTATTTTAGTTTTTTTTTTATTTGTGTTTTTGAGATATCGATTAATATATACCTTTTACTAAAATTGAATTTAGATTTGCCTATGAAACATTATTTTTCACTATATTTAGTGGAGTTATTTAAAGTAATGATAGATAAACTAGTAAATACAATTAATACTTTATATCTTTACTATGTTACTTTTTATCCTTTTAAAATGTAATTTTTAATTAATTAATATATTGTGAAGTAATTTTATAAGTATTTGCACAAGAATTGTATTAGGCTTCTTTCAACCTTTTTGAAAATATACATTCAATATGTTCTTTTAGTTACTCCACGTTCTTATTTAATGTCTTCATAAATTAATAATGAATAAATAACTTTCTCTTTAATACTTGTGACTCCATTTTAGAAGCTTACTTTTCTTGACACACTTTCAATGTTACATCAACATTATAAACAATTTTGTCAAACCTTCAATAAATAACTTTTTTTTTATGTTATGAATGTTTCCATGTTTTATTCTTTACATAGATTTTATAGCCTTCATTTTCAACTACAATCATCTTTTTTAAACTTAAAAAATTTATCTCTAATGCTTCAATGTATCTAAAATATGAAAAATTATAGTTTATCTATCTATGCACACACACATGTATATATATATTTATAGTGTCTGGAAAAATTATAATAACAAAGGAACTTGTTCAAAATGATTTTTTTTTTTCATGAAACATTTTTACCTTTTAACCAAAGAAAATTCGTATTATTTAAAAAGCTAGCAAGAACTAAATGTTTTTTTTTTAATATCATATCAATTGGAAACATAATTTAGACGTACGAATACAAAATCAATAAAATGTAAAATAGGCTCGAAATTGATTGATTAGTTTTCCTTCCTGCGCTACTCCTTGGAATCTTCTCTTCTTTCATATACAAAAGAAAAATGGATGACGTCTAGTAGCTGAACAGTTCCAGCAGATGAGAGATGAATAAAAAAAAACTCTGTTGAAAAAGGTGAAAATTCAAATAATTCAACGCCTTTAACTAATGTTTGTTCTTTTAAATGTTAAATTTTGTATTGTATATTTATAATTTGTGGAGAAAATCACTTCGGATGAGCTGATTGAAAACTACTTGTCTTCTCATTTTTTGACAGTATTCTGTGTTTGTCTTGCCACTCCTGTCTTTTACCCACTTCTGTCCCTATCAGCCGGACGAGCCTACGCTTTCAAACTTTTTAATTTTGACTACAGAAAATGCAAGTTTTACATTACTTATCTTAACTTTAACGCTAAAATATATAATTTTTCTAGACTACGTGTACTTTTCAGCGTAAGCAACCGGAGTTTATAAGAACAAAAACTAATCAAAGGTCTATTTTAATTGGTAACCATTTGAAATGAAAAACTACGAAACACGGAATCAAAAGATGTAATATATTCAATGAAAAACTACAAACGAAAAGTATGAAACTTACTGAAGGAAATTGTGGTTATAAAGTGACAGCATCATTCATGATCATACGCGGAGCTTCAGTTAACGTTGTTCGTTATTCTGATTATGCGATGGGTGCCGTTTCTTGCATGCTTCTTTTCTTTCTCTGTTGTCTAATATCTCAAGCTAGCGCTGATCCTCTCTTCCAATCCTGTGATAATAGCAACGGGAACTACACAGCCAATAGCACCTATAACACCAATCTCAACACCCTTTTATCCACTCTCACATCCAACACTGAAATCAACTATGGATTCTACAACTTCTCTCATGGTCAAAACGCAGACAAAGTCAACGCCATTGGGTTGTGCAGGGGAGATGTGGAGCCAAATGAGTGCCGCAGTTGCCTCAAAGATGCCGGGGGCAATATCACAGAGCATTGTCCAAACCAGAAAGAGGCTATTATATATTATGACCACTGCATGTTGCGTTACTCAAACCGCTCAATATTTGGGGTCTTGGACGCTTCTTCTGATCTCTATATGTGGAACTTAAACAATGCAACAGAAGCGGTTGAGTTCAATCAAGTGCTCCATACCTTATTGAGGGAACTCAAAAACAAAGCAGCATCCGGTGACTCTCGCCGTAAGTATGCTACGGATAATGACACAACTACCAATTTTCAAGCCATATATGGTCTTGTGCAGTGCACCCCTGATTTAACTCAGAACGACTGCAATGATTGCTTGGATACGGCTATCGAACAAATCCCAACTTGCTGCCAGGATAAGAGAGGTGGTAGAGTTCTTGGACCCAGTTGTAATCTTAGATATGAAGACTACCGCTTCTACGAACACACCACCATAATAGACCCAGAGACGCCACCATCCACAACAAACACTTCCTCCGAAGGTACTTATCACTATATTTAATTGCCAATAGCCTAATAATTATACTTGAGTTCATGATCCACTTTTATCATTTTCCTCTCTGTAGTGTTTTAGTGTCCTTAATCCTTCAAGTGTCTAACCCGGCAGAGGATTCTTGTTTTTGCAGAAAGTAGCAACACAACGACAATTGTCATTGCCGTAGTTGTGCCTGCTGCTGTTGTTTTTTTGGTCATGTGTCTCTTCCTGTGTTTAAGGAGGAGGAAGGCAAGGAAAAATCTTGCAGGCGAGTCCAGTTATCAATTTACTGTCACATTTTTTACTTTCAATTTACTCCTATATATTGTTGAAACAAATTATAAACGGACAAAAAAATTTGCAGTGGACTATAGGATCTGTCATAATATAGAGTAATTCTTTACTATAATACATGCAATATCAAACAGATTGAATATGAAAATCTTCAATAAGCATAAGTCACAGATATTTGGAATAGAAAGAGAGAGTTGTAAACCTTTTATGTTCTGGTTTCAAAAATTATAATTTAGAGTAATTGTTTCCCTACAGTAATAATTGAACTGCATACGATCTATCGAACTGACAGAATGTGAGAAAATTTCAATAGTTCAAAGTATGAGCAAGTCAGCACTACGTTGAATAGAAACAGGGAGTTGTATACCTTTTTTATTTTGGTTTAAAAATTTATAATTAAGGCCCCATGAATGCCCAAACAGCGGTAATGTTCATCTAAGGTATTCGAAAAACTGACTATAGTTTAAATCTGTTTCCCATGTGAAGTTAAAGAAGCAGAAGAAGTAGAAGAAGATGTAGATGAAATTAAAATTGTTGAGTCATTGCAATTCAACTTTGACACAATACGAGTTGCTACCGAGGACTTCTCTGATTCTAATAAACTTGGACAAGGTGGATTTGGAGCTGTTTACTGGGTAAGTAACGCTGTTGAATTCAGACACACATCATCAAAACATGCTCTAACAGCAGTTTCCAAATTATTTATCATTACTGACAGAGATATATTTTCAGGGTAGGCTCTCCAATGGACAGATAATTGCAGTCAAAAGGTTGTCAAGAGATTCTGGGCAAGGAGATACGGAATTTAAGAATGAAGTGCTTTTAGTGGTCAAGCTTCAGCACCGAAATTTAGTTAGGCTTCTTGGTTTCTGCTTGGAAGGAAGAGAAAGACTACTTGTCTATGAATTTGTTCCCAACAAAAGCCTTGATTATTTCATATTCGGTACCTCTTATGACTGTTGTTCTATATTTCGCTTCATGCTCAATACAAACCTAATTATTCATAAAGTTAAAACCGTTGGTGGCTATCTATGCAGATCCAGCCATGAAAGCGCAACTGGATTGGGAAAAGCGCTACAAAATCATTAGAGGTATTGCTCGAGGTCTTCTCTACCTTCACGAAGATTCTCAGCTACGAATTATCCATCGAGATCTCAAAGCTAGCAACATCCTCCTAGACGAAGAGATGAATCCTAAGATAGCAGATTTTGGCATGGCCAGACTGGTTTTAATCGATCAAACCCAAGCAAATACAAGTAGAATTGTTGGAACCTAGTAAGTATTAGAATATGTTATAGCTTGTTGATGGTCGAGAATTTAATTTCAATCAATCATTGAAGAGAACTTTTATCATTAATTTTCACCAAATCATGAATTAGTAACTGTTCAAAGAGTCTGAATCTCAGGTAGTTGTTAGAATCAATCAGTTTCACATTAATGTGATAGGGTAAAAATTGTTTAACAGCAATTCAGATTTAAAGCATTAGAAACTGAAACAGAACGAAAATAATAATCCTGTCCATATTGGTATGTAGTGGATATATGGCACCGGAGTATGCAATGCATGGACAGTTTTCAGTGAAATCAGACGTCTTCAGTTTTGGTGTACTCATTCTTGAGATTCTAAGCGGCCAGAAAAACAGTGGAATTAATCATGGGGAGAATATGGAGGATCTACTAAGCTTCGTAAGTCTTCATTTTGTCACCGTTAATTCTTCATCGCCACTTAAAATTATGGATTAGAAGATTACATGCTCCAAAACATTAATGTAAAAGTAATCCATGATCTGATGACAAATTTTGCAGGCTTGGAGAAACTGGAAGGAGGGGAAAGCTATAAATATTGTAGATCCATCACTGAACAGCAATTCACGGAATGAAATTCTGAGATGCATCCATATTGGTTTACTCTGTGTTCAAGAAAATTTAGTTGACAGACCAACCATGGCTAACATTATACTGATGCTTAACAGCTATTCTCTCAGTCTGCCGATTCCTGCAGAACCAGCTTTTTATATGAACAGTAGAACTAGAAGCCTTCCAGAGATGCAGTCATGGGAGTATAATTCAAGGGAAACAGGATCAAGTGAACCCATACTTAAGTCAGCTCAAGAATCAGAAAATGAAGCTTCAATTACTGAGTTATACCCTCGCTAGATGTTGGTTATCAGAGTGGACTCATTCATCGTCCATGTTTCTTGTCTTACACCAAAAAAGTACAATGTCTTACATAGTGTAAAATCTTGTTTGAATATATTTTTTTGCCTAACCTGAGACTGAACCTGTGATATGACCATCATCTTTGCTTATTAATGATTTTTTTTTGCAGTCTAATTAATTTATATCTTTAATTAATATGTAATTTCATTTTTATTAATTATTGATGTATTTATGAAATGGTCTCTAAAATATCCACAAATATTCCCTAATTAGTCTGTGAGCTCCTTGTAAAATTTTCATGGGTAGAATGTTTTTTGAGAAATCAAATTGATAGTTTGGTACCTTTTCAATTTTGTACTTTTTAATACTATGATGTTCGATATTATTATATGCCTGTATAATGATTTACTATGTGGTGTCAGGTAATAATTTAAATATGACAAATTAATATTTTTTTTTCATATCGTTGTTCATCCATCGTTGTAAATCGTTTAAACCAAATATATGTAATTTTTAAAAATTTATCGTTGACTACAGTTGTTGAACCACGACGATCGTTTCCAAGTGTTACTCCTGTAAATGTCACTTAAGACGTAAAGTAAGATTTTAGAGTCCTTTACCTCTCAATGCTTTCACATGCTTACAAGTGCATTATACTTACATTAGTATATCATGTGACTGAATAAGCAAAAAAGATTGAGTAATTCATAAAACAAAAAATAATTAATAGGGATTAAATTTAAAATACTCCTTGCTTAAAACTTTATATATATAAAATATTTATGTTAGATATTATTATGAAATTTTACATTTGAGTTAGGACGATATCTCAAAACTCAAAAATCATTTATCATTATATAAAAAGTATTTTTAAAGAAAAATAAAAAGAGCAAAGAAAAACAAGAAAAACAAAGAAAAAAACATGAATGTGGCATACTAAACTCATATGTAGAAAAGAATAAATAGCCTGCAAACAAAATAAAAATAAAAAAATAAAAAGTTGAAACCTGTTATGAGAAAAACCTAACCTAATAAGTCACAAAGTAAAATATTAAATATATATAAATTCTCCTAAAATATATGACTCATCCTAAAATCTATAATATTTTAAATCTGCATACACTTATTTTATTTACTTTTAAAAATCCAGTGAATGATATGAGTATAATGAAAGACTTGATCAAATAAATAAGAATTATACTTTAACTAAAGTTTTTTAAAATTTTTCAATTAAACATATTTAATAATAAGGATAACATAGCGACTTTAGCATAAAAATCAAGTTAAATATTTAAAAAAATATAAAAGTTATTCACATAGTCACCCAAACTTCTCCTAAAAATACCATCATAATCATGAACACCTCTAACAGCTTTATTTATCAGTGTCAACTTTAATCCAATAATCTAAAAAAATACTAAAAAAGTTGATCAAGACATAGAACATTGTCAAGTTTAATACTAATACCAAACTATTTCAGAATTGAAAATAAAATTCATGTTTAGACATATGCTTTGAAGTGTTAACGAAGATTCAAATACAATCATGTAAAATGAAAAAGTTCTTCATTCTCAAATTCATTTATAAGTAAAAATTAATTAAACCTTCTATTAAATTATTATAAGAAAAATTTAAAAATAAAAGATATATTAAAAGGTACATATAATTTCAAATTTAAATAAAATTATAAATAAAAATAGGAAAAGAAAAATGACAATTTTGCTTTCAGTATTGAACTTTTTCTTATTACATGGAAATAAATTTAAAAAATTATGCGTTTAAAATACAGGAAAAACTGGCAAAAAAAGAAAATTAAAGAGAAATTATCAAAATTATGCTTTTAATTATCAAATTATTTACGTTAAGATATATATTTTTTATAATTAAGATTACATTAATATTAAAGTAAAAGTCGTATACAAATCAAAAATAAAATTATGGATGACGTTTAGTGTAGACTTTTTAAAATCCTTGAATTAAATAGTTGGACGAAAGGAGATATGAAAATCATCAAAAAGAATTCGATGCACTTTTCTTTTAAACATTAAAATTTAACTTTAGTTATATTGTTAGTCTTTAAAATTTGAAATAAATCCGATTTAAGTTTTTCAATTTTTTAAAAACTATTTTAGTTTTTAAATTTAAAAAAAAATATTTCAAATTTCTAAAAACTAAATTTAGAATATAAAATTATTTTTTTTATTTTTAAACAATAAATTTAAAGAACTAAAAACAGTAACTTTTGAAATTTGATATTTTTTAAAAGAAGTTGGAATCAAAACTCTATTCATCCGAATTTGATAAACTAAGATATAATTAAACAAATACAATAATATTTTTTTTACTTTTAGTGACACTTTTCACAATAGCCAATTACTAATAAACAAAACAATAGAAATTGTCTTTTAACTGTTGAGTTTAATTTACTATTAATTTATATTTGTAATTTATAGACAAAAGGAAAAGTCTTGGTTCTCCGAATGAAAACAGCGCATTTGTTTGTTTGGCTTTCCTCTTTTGTCCTGTCGCACTTCAGTCGTCGCCGTTGACTTTGCCACTTTCAAAGTTCGTAATTTTGACTGCCTTATACAAAATCACTTAAATTGAATTGAAAATGCATTATTTGATTGAACCAGAAATTTTTCTTTAAAATCTATAATGTATCAAATAAATAGATATAATATGAAATCAAAATTAGAAATAAATAATATGAAATAAAAAAAAATTATTGACAACTATGTTAATAATATATATTGATATTTTAAGTTAAAAATAAAAGAATTTTATTTAAAATATTAGTATTTTAAATTTACGGTAAATATATTTTATTTTATTGGTGTCAAGCCCCTCCACAATAAAACATATTTTCTTGTCCGTAAATTCCGAGAAGGGTCCTTTTGCATGTGATAAGGCGGTGAAAAACTAGATAAATATTATAATTTAGTTCCAATTAAATACCGAAACAACCTATTTAAAATGTAAAGAATTTTTATTGAAAAGTAATTAATAAAATAAAAAGTTGTTAAATAAAAGGTTAAATCTCTACCATCTGACGGAAACATGATAAGAAAAAAAAAACTACAAAAAAAATTCAAAAAACAAAACTTTAAAGAAAAAACGAGACGTAATTTAATTTTGGGCAAAAATTTATGAAAAAAGTAAAGAAAATATTCAATTTTCTTCAGTTGAGTATTCCAAAATTTCTATATCTTTTAATTGAGTTTTGTATAATTCTTTATTAATAGAGTAATAACAAATATGATTATTATGTTGCTTTTGGTAATTATCTAAATGGAAATCTAAATTTCAGATTGAGTATAAATAAAAATAGTTAAACAATGTATAAGAAATAAGAGCACAAATTTTATGGGATTTTGAGTTGAGAGTGACTTAATTAGAGTAGTTTATATTTTGTTGTTTGATATCTCTTCAATAAAAATGACAAAATAGAAATCTAATTAAAAAATATATAAATTTTGAATTCTTAATAACAAAATAATTATTAAAACATTAATTAAAATATATAAATTTATGAAAGTCTTGAAAATTAATTAAGTCTTAATTTATATAATTAATTATTATTATATTTATATTTTTATTATGATTATTATTAACGTAAAGGAGTGGCGGAACATGTATTAAGAAAATCAATCTATCAATTTCCAATCAGTTTTTATTTTTGAATAAATTCATATCCAATTTACTTTTCCACATGTCAATTATTTTTTCCAAAAATTAAGTTATGAAATATTTGTCCTCTTGCTTTGTACGCAGCATTTTACGGCTTTTGTTACCGTGTAGAGAAAATTGAACAGGGAATATTTTATTCTTGTTTATTTGAGTGTTTAAAAATTTTCAGACATTAATTATCATATTTAAATCATACCATTATCTCACCACCACATAGTAAATCATTATACAGATATATCATGATATCGAACATGAGATTATTAAAAAGTACAAAACTGAAAAGGATCAAACTATCAATTTGATCTCTCAAAAAACATTCTACCCATGAATAATTTCATAAGGACCAAACTATCAGAGACTAATTAAGGGATATTTCTGGATATTTGAGAGACCATTTCGTAAATACATCAATAATTAATAAAAATGAAATTGCATATTAATTATAGATATAAATTAATTAGACTACAAGAAAATCATTAATAAGCACAGATGATGGTTATATCACAGGTTTCAGTCCGACATTAGGCAAAAAAATGTATTTAAACAAGATTTTGCACTCTACTAGACATTGTATTTTGGTATAAGACAAGAAAAATGGATGATGAATGAATACACTGTGATGATGACCAACATCTAGCGAGGGTATAGCTCAGTAATTGAAGCTTCATTTTCTGAATCTTGGGCTGATTTAAGTATGCGTTCACTTGATCCTGTTTCCCTTGAATTATACTCCCATGACTGCATTTCTGGAAGGCTTCTAGTTCTACTGTTCACATAAAATGCTGGTTCTGCAGGAATCGGCAGACTGAGAGAATAGCTGTTAAGCATCAGTATAATGTTAGCCATGGTTGGTCTGTCGACTAAATTTTCTTGAACACAGAGTAAACCAATATGGATGCATCTCAGCATTTCATTCCGTGAATTGCCGTTCAGTGATGGATCTACAATATTTATAGCTTTCCCCTCCTTCCAGTTTCTCCAAGCCTGTAAAATTTGTTATCAGACCATGGATTCAATTCTACATTTATGTTTTGAAGCATGTAATCTTCTGATCCATAATTTTAAGTGGCGATGAAGAATTAACAGTGACAAAATGAAGACTTACGAAGCTTAGTAGATCCTCCATACTCTCCCCATTATGAATTCCACTGTTTTTCTGGCCGCTTACAATCTCAAGAATCAGTACACCAAAACTGAAGACGTCTGATTGCACTGAAAACTGTCCATGCATTGCATACTCCGGTGCCATATATCCACTGCAGACCAATATAGACAGGATTATTATTTTCGTTCTGTTTCAGTTTCTAATGCTTTAAGTCTTAATTACTGTTAATCATATTTTACGCTATCACATTCATATGAAACTGATTGATTCTAACAACTATCTGAGATTCAGACTCTTTGAACAGTTACTGAAAATTGATGATAAAAGTTCTCTTCAATGGTTGATTGAAATTAACTTCTCAACCATCATCAAGCTATAACATAATCTAAAACTTACTAGGTTCCAACAATTCTGTTTGTATTTGCTTGAGTTTGATCGATTAAAACCAGTCTGGCCATGCCAAAATCTGCTATCTTAGGATTCATCTCTTCGTCTAAGAGAATGTTGCTTGCTTTCAGATCTCGATGGATGATTCGTAACTGTGAATCTTCGTGAAGGTAGAGAAGACCTCGAGCAATACCTCTAATGATTTTGTAACGCTTTCCCCAATCCAATTGTGCTTTCATGTCTGGATCTGCATATATATATAGCCGCCAACAGTTTAACTCTGAATAATTAGGTTTGTATTGAGCAAGAAGTGAAATATAGAACAGCGGTCTTAAGAGGTACCAAATATGAAATAATCAAGGCTTTTATTGGGAACAAATTCATAGACGAGAAGTCTTTCTCTTCCTTCCAAGCAGAAACCAAGAAGCCTAACTAAATTTCGGTGCTGAAGCTTGACCACTAAAAGCACTTCATTCTTAAATTCCGTATCTCCTTGCCCAGAATCTCTTGACAACCTTTTGACTGCAATTATCTGTCCATTGGAGAGCCTACCCTGAAAATATATCTCTGTCAGTAATGATAAATAATTTGGAAACTGCTGTTAGAGCATGTTTTGATGATGTGTGTCTGAATTCAACAGCGTTACTTACCCAGTAAACAGCTCCAAATCCACCTTGTCCAAGTTTATTAGAATCAGAGAAGTCCTCGGTAGCAACTCGTATTGTGTCAAAGTTGAATTGCAATGACTCAACAATGTTAATTTCATCTGCATCTTCTTCTTCTTTTTCTTTAACTTCACATGGGAAACGGATTTAAACTATAGTCAGTTTTTCGAATACCTTAGAAGAACAATACTGCTTTCGGTGCATTCGGGGTGTTTATCCGTGTATAATTTATTGTGACAATATAGGACTAAATTGAACATAAAAATATCACAATATATTGATAACTGGAGTTACCTGCAAGATTCTTTCTTGCCTTCAGCCTCCTTAAGTAAAGGAAGAGACAAATGAGGAAAAGAACAACGACAACAGCAGGCACGACTACGGCAATGACAATTATTTTTGTGTTGCCACTTTCTGCAGAAACAAGAACCCTTTACCCGGTAAGACATTTCAAGGATGAAGGATTGTAAAATACCAAAATGCCTAATTACAAGTTAGTCACAGAGGAAGTGGGCAGTGTATATAAGCACCTGTAAAACCCGGCAATAATTTAAACTCCATCGGATGAATAAGGAAAACAAAAATCGTTAAAAGTGGATAATGAAGTGAGGTTTTGGATCCTGTTTGTTTGGGTGAACTGAAATAATTATTGTAAAGGAAAATTGAGAAGAAAAAGAAGTACCTTGTGAGGAAGTGATATTGGTGGAGGGAGCAGGTGCCTCCGGATCCGGGTCTAATGTTGTTGTAGTTCCGTAGAAACTAAAAGTTTCGAATCTTATATTACAACTTGGTCTAAGAACTCTACCACCTACCTTGCCACCGCAGCATTTTGGAATGTCTTCGATTGCCCCATCTAAACACTGATAACATTCTTGCTGAGACAAATCAGGGGTGCACTGCACAGCACCATATATGGTTTGAAAGTTTAAAGCTTTTTCACTTTCCCCGGCAGCATACTTACGACGGGAGTCACCTGATGCAGCTACGCCTCTTAGGCTCTTCATCAAGTTCCCGAGCACTTCATTGAACTGATCCGCTTCTGTTACATTTTTTTGGTTCCACCAGTAAAAACCAGGAGAAGTTTCCATTTGATGGAATATTGTGTCGTTAGAGTAGCGCAACATGCATTCACCAGACCACAGAATTGCCTTTTTCTGGTATGGACACCTCTGTGTTAAATCGACTCTGGAACTGTTGAGGCAGCTGCGGCACTTCTCTGGCTCAACATCTCCTCTACACAGCCCTATGGCGTTTACTGTGTCAGTGTTTTGGCCATATGAAAAGTTGTAGAAACCGTAGTTAATTTGTGTGTTGGAAGACAAAGTGGATAAAAGGGTGTTGAGGTTGGTGCTGTACGTGCTGTTGGCTGTGTAGTTTCCGCTGCCGTTTTCACATACGTGCTTCTGGGCGTTGCCAAGAGATATAAATTCTAAAAAAGGAAAACAAAGAAAGAGAATAAGCATGGATGAGAGCCCTGCCATTCTCATAACGAACACAGTATTCGGTGTATGATTAGGAATGGCCAAACTTCCCTCATATAGGGGTCACAACTTGTGACATCCCGACAAATATTTTACTCTCACCATACAACTTGTTTTATTTTATTAATTTATATTTAATAATTTAATTTATATTTTAATAGTTATTTTTTTTTTCATATATCCACTTTTGTTATAAGATTTTTTCTTTAAAAAATATCTATTATACTTAAAATATTAATATTTTAATTACATTTTTCATATTTTTACTCGAAATATTAATATATATTATTATATTATTAAAATAATTTTGAAGTGTCAGTATAGTTTTTAATAATGAAAAATATCTGCGGCAAGCGAATTTTAGTGCAATACTTTTGGCACAGGTTTTTTCAGAAATACTTTGAAAAATCATAACCTTTTACATAATAAAACTATCTTATATAGAAGTTAAAATATATAATTTTAAAAGAAATTATGTAAAATAAAAATTTGTTTATACAACATTAATACTCCAAAATTGTATTTTGGAAATAAAATCATATCAATTTGAGATTAAAAATTAAGATGTTTTATATAAATACTTATTAATTAATTATGTTAACTTTTTCTCTTAATAATTAAGATAATATCACCCACATATTTGTATTTTTTTAATATAAGAACAACTAGTGATTTGATAAATGTAATTTATTTATTTTACTGTTATGCTATATTCAATAGTCTCACATCGTTTAAGAGTCGAGACCAATGTCAGTTTATATACCACAGACCACAGAATTGTCTTTACTTACCAAAATGTTTTTTAAAGACAAAATCATCCGAACTCTAAAATAGATAATATCTCAGACACCGGTAATTAATTCTAACGATATCATCCGAACGAACTCGAGGTAAATCAAAATTATTTCGAAAAAAAAAAAAAAAGGTGGTAACTGAAGAAAGAGTTTGTAGTAGATATAATTGATATAACATAATAAATTTAATTATATATTAACGTATTTAAAAAGTATTTATAAAATAGTTTAATCTTAAAAATAAATTTTTAAAAGTGTAAATTTAAATTAAAATACAAAACTTTAACAAATAAAAAATATATATTTTGCAATAAAAATATATTAAGATAAATTACCAAAATTTAAATAAATTAATTTTAATTTAATTATTATTTTATTTTAATCATTTTAATTATTCATTTTATTTTAATAATCAAATTTTAAAAAATATTTAATTATTATATATTACATATTAATATAAAAATTTAATTTACTAATTTATCAAATATAATTTTTAAATGATTAATTATTAAATAGTAAACTAATTTATCGTTTAAATATTAAAATGAAATTATTTATTTATTATTATAATATTATTTATTTTTCTATAATTTTAAAATAAATATAATAAAATATTTATGCATAATTGAATAACCAATTTTTTTCATTTTTTTTCTTTTTCCATTTAAATTCGCACCTTGTGTCTTTTGCTAGTTGAAAACAAACAGGCCGTAGGTAAAGACAAAAGAGAAAGTTCATTGATATAATTGAAAATGGATTAAAATGTACAATTGTGGTACTTTCATGATTAAATAGAATTAAATCAAATTTTTTACATCATTATTTGAAAAATAAAATTTAGATATTGATTTATTCATGGGAAAATTATTAATTAATTCTGCTTTCGAGAAAGTTGAATGCAATGAAAAATAACGTTATTTTGCCATTATCAATTATTTTTATTCTTTTGATATAATATTTTATTATAAAAAAATTGTCAAATGAATATAGAAAGGAAAGGTGGTGCGAAAGAATACTTTTCCTTTCACTATTGTCAGAACGTCATTCGATAACACTTAGGTAAAAAAAAAACACAATACCGATATATTTATTGTATGCAAATAATTTTAATTTCTATTAATTTTTTGTTTTTTTTTCAGTTATTTTACTTGTGATCCAAACAATAATGTTTGATGACTCGGTCAACACATTATTTCATTATTTTATTGCAAACCGGGTGCTTCCCCTCCTTCCTCTGGATATTCTTTCTTTCTTGGTTTTTCTGTGTTCTTTCGTCTCAAAACTTTACCAGCCGCCGTTTTTCCGCAGATTTGTCCGCGAGCGTCGGCTGATTCATTCATAACTCTTAGAAGTTTGACCATTGGAATTCAACACGTTCCACTCATCTTTAGTATTATTTTACTCTTTAAAAGGACTCACCTTCACATTATTATCGGTGATGAAGATAGGTCTGAACACAAAGCCTTAGTTTAAACAAAAGTCACGTACTTCTTTGCTCTTAGTATATTCTACTCTTCAAGTGTCATTTCATACTAGCATAAAGAATCTTAAATAAAGTGCTATAAGAGAAGCGAATGTAAAATTATTTTATTATGATTAAAATATATCCAAATCACACTACTGGTTATAAAATATTAACATAAAATCACAACTAGACCAAGGGCATGATCCTGGAAATGATGGATGGAAATTTTCATTATAAAGTGAGAGAAGCAATCTTTGGCAATAGACATTATAGATAATCGTACTATGGCCGCCATTTCTTGCGTCCTTGCTTTGGTTCTCTCTTGTCTAATATCTGAAGCCATTGCCCAGTATAACACCGAGTACTGTGATAACAAGAATGGGAACTACACAATCAATAGCACCTATCACAAAAATCTCAACACCCTTCTATCCACGCTCTCTTCCCACACAGAAATTGACTATGGTTTCTACAACTTCTCGTACGGTCAAAACAGTGACAAAGTAAACGCCATTGGGCTGTGCAGAGGAGATGTTAAGCCAGATGCGTGCCGCAGTTGCCTCAACGTTTCCGCAGCCACAATCACAGAGCTTTGTCCAAACCAGAAAGAGGCGCTTCTGTGGTTGAACACTAGCAAATGCCTGTTGCGTTATTCTCCCCGCACAATATTCGGTGTCATGGAATCTTCTCCTGGCTACTACTTGTCCAACGTTAACAATGTAACGGAAGCTGATAAGTTCAACCAAGCACTCTCCAACTTGATGAGGAGTCTCACAGTAGTGGCTGCGTCAGGTGACTCTCGTCAGAAGTATGCTGCGGATAGTGCAAGTGCTTCGAATTTTCAAACCGTATATGGTCTTGTGCAGTGCACCCCTGATTTGTCTGAGACAGACTGCAATAGATGCTTGGATGGGGCTATCTCAGAAATCCCATCGTGTTGTGGGAACAAGATGGGTGGTAGAGTTCTTAGACCAAGTTGTAATATTAGATTCGAAAGCGCTATCTTTTACGATCAAACGCCTAAATTAGACCCTGATGTAGCACCACCATCTCCATCACCTCCTTCCTCCAAAGGTACTTGTCACTGTTAGAATTTTTTATATTTTCTCATCCTTGATGCTTGAAATGCCTCCTCCCTCACCCGCATACAATTCTTGTTTTTGCAGAAAGCAACAACACAATAACAATTGTCATTGCCGTTGTTGTTCCTATTGTTGTTCTTATTGCTGTGGTCTCCCTCTTTTGTCTCTGCAGATATTTAAGGAGGAGGAAGTCAAGAACAAGACTAACAGGCAAGTTCCAAGTATCTAGTGCATATATGATCTGTCATAATTTAGAGTAATTTTTCGTATAAACAATAACTGTTATTGAACTACATCAAATCTATTAAACAGACAAAATATCATTTTTTTTAATTATTGAAAGCATGAATGAAGTTGCTGCTGAGAATGAAAAGAGGGGCTTATAATATACCCTTTGTCTTCTGTTTCAGAAATTGTACTATTGTGCTTGTGTTTGCGACATCTTTGAAAAACTGACTAGTTTAAATTTGTTTCACATGTGAAGTTTATCAAGATGAGGAGGACATTGACATTACTCAGTCATTGCAATTCGACTTCGACACAATACGAGTTGCTACCGAGGACTTCTCTGATTCTAATAAACTTGGACAAGGTGGATTTGGAGCTGTTTACAGGGTAAATAACTCTGTCGAATTCAGACACACATCGTGTTTCAATCAAAACATGCTATACCAAACTAAAATATTGACCGGGCAGAGATATATTTTCAGGGTAGGCTCCCAAATGGACAGATGATTGCAGTCAAAAGGCTGTCAAGTGGATCCAGCCAAGGAGACACAGAATTTAAGAATGAAGTGCTCTTAGTGGCCAAACTTCAGCACCGAAATTTAGTTAGGCTACTTGGTTTCTGCTTGGAAGGAAGAGAAAGGCTACTCGTCTATGAATTTGTTCCTAACAAAAGCCTTGATTATTTCATATTTGGTAGGTCTTAATGACTATTATATATAGATAGATATATACTTATATATATACACATATAAAACTCTTGGTTGTGTGCAGATCAAGCCAAGAAAGCACAGTTGGATTGGGAAATGCGATACAAAATCATTAGAGGTATTGCACGAGGGCTTCTCTACCTTCACGAAGATTCTCTTCTGCGTATTATACATCGTGATCTCAAAGCAAGCAATATTCTCCTAGACGAAGAGATGAATCCTAAGATAGCAGATTTTGGCATGGCAAGACTGGTTTTACTGGATCAAACTCATGCAAATACAAGTAGAGTTGTGGGAACCTAGTAAGTATTATCACCTAATCATAATCATGTACTGTTACTAAATTGTTCATAGTATCACTTTTAAGTAGTGGTTGTAAGAATCAAAATTTTTATAATGATGTAATAATGTCTGATTGAGTGATAATATAAAATACTTTTACAGTAACAGGAATTCAGAATTAGAACTTTGTTATGAATATCATTACTGGCATTAGCAACCGAAGTTGAATGAACTTTGTTATTGACTAATTCAACCTGTCCATTTTGGCATGTAGTGGATATATGGCACCGGAGTATATAATGCAAGGACAATTTTCGGTGAAATCAGATATCTTTAGCTTTGGTGTACTTCTTCTTGAGATTGTAAGCGGCCAGAAAAACAGTGGCATTCGTCGTGGGGAGAATGTAGAGGATCTACTGAGCTTCGTGAGTGCTACTTTCTCCTCATTATTTATTTTTCATGAAAAAATATATATTAGAAAATTACATAGCCAAACATTGGTGGAACCAGTGACTTAATAACAAATTTTTGCAGACATGGAGAAACTGGAGAGAGGGAACAGCTGTAAACATTGTAGATCCATCATTGACAAACAATTCACGAAATGAAGTGATGAGATGTATCCATATTGGTTTGCTCTGTGTTCAAGAAAATTTAACTGACAGACCAACCATGGCGACCATTATGCTCATGCTCAGTAGCTATTCTCTCAGTCTCCCGATTCCTTCTGAACCTGCATTTTATGTCAACAGCACAAGTAGAAGCCTTCCAGCTACGCTGTCACGGGGGCATAGTTCAAGGGCAACAACAAACTCATCTGCTCAAGATTTAGAAAATGAGAATTCATTTACTGAGCTGTACCCTCGCTAGATTTTGGTCACGGGATTGATATTCATTTCACGTCTTGGAGCTCAAAATATAATTTTTCTTATATTACTGTGTGATACAACTATTTTGGATGATATTGTCTCAACATCCAATTTGGACAAATAAAATTATTACAAAATATAAAAGAAAGAAAGATAAAATAAAAAAATGTTTGTTATTTATTTTTTATCATTGTCATTTAAATAAATAAAAAAGAGAATTTTGATTTCATTTTATTTTATAAATAAAGTTTTAAAATAAAGTTCGTAAAAGAAAAAAAAATAAAGAAAATCAGTTTGTTCAACACAATCTATTAAAATTATGTTAAAAAGAAAAATAAAAATAATTATTAAAGTGTTGTTATATCCCATTGTGTCTCTTTTTTTTTTTTACCTTTTTTAAAGCCCATTAATAACACAAAAATTAATTGAAAATAAATATAAAATAAGAAGGTTAAAAATTTAAATAGACTGATTATCATAGTTTAATGGTAATTTATTTTTAGTATCTTTTAATTAAATGCTAGTTATTTTCAATTAAATGTTAGTATAATAATTTTGTGTATTTTATTTCTAAACTATTTATGCTCATCCCATTTATTTTGTAGGTTACTTTTAATAAAATTAATATTTAAAATAATAATTAAAATTCAGTAAAATAAAATCTAATTTTTTACATCTGCTAGTTCATTTTATTTTTTCATATGGCTTTTTTAAAAATATATATTAACAAAATAATAATATTATAATAATAAAATACAAAAGATTAAAAAAAGAAGATTTAAGTTCTATTTCTATCGATTTTCAAATTTAGGTTGCTTTAAAAAAATAAAAAAAATATATATAAAAAATGAATTAAAAAATAAAATTAAATGTGATGAGCATTTGTAAATCTGCTTACAATATGTTCTAGCCTATATTTTCTCAAATATTCTTCATTTATTCTCCACCTTCTTATCCTATAATTCTGGGCGGAGTTGATTATGCATAGCCATTATGATCTCGTAATTATGCCACAGGAGTAACAATTTTGTGGCTCTGCCTATTTTGTAGTCAATTTTGTAGTCTATGGGGATTTATTACCAGTTTTATAAAATTATAATTAAGTTAATAGGTTTAAATCTGAATTAAAATTGAACAAAATAGTGTCAGTACAAAAGAGGAGCGCACTGCAGCATAACAAGACAAAAAAAAAGTACTAGAGAGATACTAAAAAAGACCTAAATATATACTGTTTGTAGAGATTTGAAAGTTCGAATTACAGAGAAATGAAAAAAATGGTTTGCATAGATTTGAAAGTTCGAATTATAGAAAAAAGGAAAAAGTAAGTGTTTTTGAGAATATTGATATGTTCTGATTAGTTGCCTCTTGTATACTTGATATGTACATGTGAAGTTTTCCTTTTTGAAAGATTATTACTCTATCATAGGTTTAGGAACCCTAAATCCTATCAAAATAGTGTATCTTTGTATAAATAAATAATTGAGAAAATTTGTGTGTACGGTTCTTGAGTCTGAATTACTAGTTTTCTACATTATAATTATAATATTATTGTTCGCATCTAATTTCTAATTTATTACTTTTGTTTCTTTGTTTTCTTAATAAATTAATAAATAATATTTTTTCAAATAAATTTGTGAAAATAATAAAAATATAGAAAATTTCCAAATTTTCAAAAAAAACATAAAATGTTTTTCGAGAAATTAATAAAATATCAAAATTTTCAAAAATAAATAAATAAATATATATAACAATTTTTGAAAATGAAAAAAAAAAATATATATATATATATATATATATATATATATATATATATATATATATATGTGTGTGTGTGTATATATATGTATATAAATTTTGAAATAAAAAAATATAAAAATAATTTTCGAAATAAAAAATATAAAATAATATTTTCTTTGTCTTATTTTACTTATTCTTTTTATTTACATAT
>Ga0209489_105070_pt1 | contig 23401 bp, 10 predicted proteins | sample SiratrowhiteBW_FD_187527 | JGI IMG/M metagenome (GOLD analysis project Ga0209489, IMG submission 187527) | Root nodule microbial communities of legume samples collected from California, USA - Siratro white BW (SPAdes) (version 2) | ecosystem: Host-associated > Plants > Roots > Nodule | place...
TTAAGTTCTATTTTTTTTTTTTTTTTTTTTTAGACGTAGATTTGTATCATATAACTTAGATGATAGATGATTTTTGAATGTAAGTACGTTTGGAAATAGTTTAAGAGTGGTATTTTATTATATTAGTCCACGATTTTTTTTAATTTCTGATTATTTTATCAAAATCTCTAATTAACTTAATTATTTATATGTCATTAATATTATTTAAGCCAAATATTTGTTTTCAATTTGTGTGATTGATAAATTACAATTTTAGAAAAATCTCACATAACAGTATTTCGAAGATTATTCTCTTGCCCGTTTTATTTTCATTTTGAATTAAATAAATACATAAATAAATCAATTAACTAACCATATGCACCCATGACAAACTTATTTGATTAATCTTTTTAATGTTTTTATATGATTTCGATTATTATTCTTTATTATTTAAACTTTTAAGTTCTTCGAACCAGTTTAAAAAATTACTTTATAAATAATAATTTGTTTCATGTATTTATATAATTTATGCAATTTAGTCTATATATTATTAAATTTTTTAATTAAATATTTATCATTAATTTGGTCTCATGATGTTGTTTGTAACTTTCTAAATTGATGTTGATTTAAAAATTAAGGGGTTTAAATAAACTTTTAATAATATAGGATCAAATTGAATAAAATTATAGAAATGTATGAAAAAAATGCAATTTAGCAAATAACATGACACTCAATGTTATTTGTATTTTAATTTTTATTGCATTGATTATTAAATTTTATTTTTAATAATATTCAATAAGATAATATTATTATTTAAATTACTATGTATTTTAACAATATCTTAAAACTAGAATTTAAAATCAATTCAAATATATGAGGTAGATATTTTTTATAGATTTAAATGTCATTTTTTACTTTTAAATTAGTTCATTTATATCTTTTCTCTAATTTTTTTTATAATAATTCCTGAATTATAAAAAAAAAATCATTTTTAATTTCAGTCCATCCTTCGTTACAAAATTGATTTGTTGATACGGTGATATATTCCTAAAAGATGTTCATATAGGATTTTGTTAGCAAAACGTATCAAGTAAAAAAGAATTATTATTAATGTAATGCTGATAAAAAAATGTTGTTAATGTAATAAAGAGGATAAAAATAAATAAAAAAATGTAACCACTAAAAAAGATAAATAGAAAGAAATGTGAAAAAAGTTTCACACATTTCATATATGAAAAACGCATTTGTTTCAATTGATTTAAAACTAATATCACTTTATTATTTTTTTTTTTTTAAGGCTTCTATTAGATATAACCCATTATTCAAGCCTTTTTACCATTATTGAGTGAATTCTGACATAATTTGATTAAATTTTGATTGGAACTTACTTTTGAAGGATAAGAAAATCTGATTACTCATTATTTTCTGTCAATAGCACTTAATTGTGCCATTCACAAAATTAATTACAAATTTAGTGAGTCAAGGTATTGTGGAAATTCAAATTATCTGTGAAATAATATAAAGTTGAAAGTACAAGACAAACACGATAGCAAAATAATATAAAGTTGAAAGTTAGCAATAGTGCTAGCTAAATATTTTCCATAATAATGTAATTTATATTAGTATTGGTTAAAATGATTAATTTTTTTTATTAAAATGAATAAATGAAAACAGGTAGCACAATTTTATTACAAATAAATCATGTTAGTTCGCAGCTGGCGGACACAAAGTTGAGTGAAATGGTATATGGCATGATTTTTCTGTGCTTATATTTTTAGTTTTTTTGAATATTTATAACTGAAATTTTCATTTCGAATTATTATTAAATACATTAAATGTTTATTTAAATAATATAATAAAAGTATAATACTATCTAATACATTTATTCTAATTATTATTAAATTTTAATTACTATTAAACACGTTAAATATATATTTATATATATATATATATATATTTAAATAATATAATAAAAACGGTAATACCATTCAGTGTACAGATATAAATTGATACCCAATATCATTAGATAATTCCTGTGAACGTTAAACGTATATTTAATGATAATCAGAATTAATATATTAATATATTAAATGATATTATCATTCTTAATTTTATTGTATTATTTAAATATATATTTATTATGTTTAATGATAGATGATAATCTGAATTCAAAATGAAAATTTTAATTATAAATAATTATTTTCTATTAATTATAATTATTGTTTTTTCCAAGAAGAAGAAATAAATCATGTCAGAAATATCCCATTTCACTTAAATTCCTTTCACACGATTTCAACGTTAATACATAATGCACAATTTTTTCCCTACTTACATGTAAACACCATTTTTTTTATAAAAAATGGTGCACGATCTAACTATTTCGATGGTAAAAATTTTAATCAATGAGTATCATAGTTTATTGATCTTCATGTATATAATTTTTTTTTTCTTTAAAAAAAAAAGTCTTATTTTCAAACCTATGGTCTTTGACATAAATTATCAATAGAAACACCTGAAGAAGAAGAATGTAGTTGACAAAAGCAAACAAAGAGTCTCAAACAGAAATTACAATATACACTATTGAAACTGTGAAAAAAAAAAAAAAATCTAAGTGGAAGTTATACCACATATAAGGATTCCAAAATAGTTGTTGGACTAAACAATTATTTTTTATGACTATCTTCATAAATACTTTGAACAATTATAGAAATTTATTAAATGAAAATTTAATTTTATTTATAAATATGTGATCGTACATTTTCTTGTACAGTATTTTTTATTTATTATCGTTAAAAATAGTAGGTACATTTTTATTCTGACACTCTCACTTCTCTTTTAAATTTTACCATTAATTTGGTCTCATGATATTGTTTGTAACTTTTTAAATTGATGTTGATTTAAAAATTAAGGGGTTTAAATTAACTTTTAATCATATAAGATCAAATTGAATAAATTATACAAATATATGAAAAAAAAGTGCAATTTAGCAAATAAAATAAAACTCAATATTATTTGTATTTTAATTTTTATTTCGTTGATTATTAAATTTGATTTGTAATAATATTAAATAAGATAATATTATTATTATTTAAATTACTATGTATTTTAACAATATCTTAAAACTATAATTTAAAATCAATTCAAATATATGAGATAAATATTTTTTATAGATTTAAATGTCATTTTTTTTACTCTTTAAGTTAGTTTATTTATATATTTCCTCTAGTTTTTTTATAATAATTCCTAAATTTTAAAGTTTTCATTTTTAGTTTCAGTCCATTCTTCGTTACAAAATTAATTTGTTGATACTAGTATAATCATATTATTATGTGTTATATTCGTAATAGATGAGGTTCATATAGTATTTTGTTAGCAAAACGTATCAAGTCAATAAAGAATTATTATTAATGTCATGCTGATAAAAAAAATGTTGTTAACGTAATAAAGAGGATAAAAATAAGGAAAATTGTAACCACTAAAAATAAATATTTCTTTAAAAAAAAAAATAGAAATGTGAAAAACGTTTCATCGATAAGAAAACAAGTGCGAACAAATATTTAACTTTTAAATACAATGTATAAAATGGTTATAAACTGAAATTCTTAAATAACGAATAGTTATATTAATAAGCATACATTTCATTGTTTTTCTCGACCTTCTTTTTCACACATTTCATAGATGAAGAATGCATTTGTTTCAATTGATTTAAAACTAATATCACTTTTATTATTATTATTATTATTATTATTATTATTATTATTATTATTATTATTATTATTTAGTTGAAAGTTAGCAATAGTGATAGCTTTCAAAACCATTAATTAATGTCATGATCTTCTAATGTTAAGACTTTAGAGAAACATTACTCCGTCACTCAATTTTATGTAATCAGTGTCAATTCTCATTAAGCCACATAACATAATATTTTTCACACTTAAAGTGTAAATACCTATTTATGTAAGTTCATATTATAAGAAATAGGTAATGCATTATTATTGTTTTGGTCAATAATAAATATTACTTGATCCAATCTTTATACACTTATAAATTATGGTTTATTTTGCAACTCAAAAATAAATATAATTATTAAGTAATCATTATTCTAAAGTAAATAAATAATATGATTAAAATACTTTAAATTTTACTTACATACTACGCATAAATAATAAGTTAAAATTAGTAAAGATATTAAATGTTTCAAATGTAACACTGGCTAGGAAGGTTAGAAGCAAATTGGATATCCACATAAAAATCACAATATTACCATGACAAACATTCTTTGGCTATGAATTTCACCATATCAGAAAGGATAAATACACTATGTAATATGGTAACCTTTTTAAAGATTCTTTAACTAAATCTCTTTTATTATTTTGATACGGATTATTCAATGTCATAAACAAAAATTCACTATTAGGAACATTGATAAGTAAGTATTTATCTCAAATAATTTATTTTAAATTAACATAATTTATTCCAAATCCAAAGTAACACTGTCAATATTTTGTAAAAAAAAAAAAAACACACCCATCAAGCAAAGTCTTGGAAGTACGAGATCAAGACAAAAATAGCATGTCACATAAGCAAATCAAAGTGATGCATCAAATTAAAACTTTTATTTATTTTTGGTACGCAGCATGGGAATATCTTTATATATTTTCTCTAATTTTTATAATAATTACTGAATTATACAAATTTCATTTTTAATTTCAGTCCTTCCTTCATTACAAAATTAATTTGTTGATACAAGTTATATATTCCTAAAAGATGTTTATATAGAATTTTGTTTAAAAATTAAACGCTATATTTAAATACATTTAATATGATATATTTAAAACACATTATATTTAAATAATACAATAAAAATGGTAATACTATTTATATATTAATTCTAATTACCATTAGATTCTGATTATCATTAAATACATTAAATATATATTTAAATAATACAATAAAAATAGTAATACTATTAAACATAGTGACATATATTGATTTCAATTACTATTAAATTATGATCACCATTAAACACATCATCAAATGTATATGTAATAGTAATTAGAATCAATATATTAGTATGTTAAATAATATTATTATTTTATTTTTATTGTATTATTTAAATATATGTTTAATGATAATATCAAAATTTAAATTTAAGATGAAAATTTTAGTTATAAATAATTATTTCAAGTTTTTTTAGGAACCAGAAATACAAGGATAGAGAAATTATGCCAATTACATACTATCTCACTTAACTGAGAATTTCAGTGTTAATACCAAAAACGTCACTTATCAAGATTTCTTATTTACTTAAAGGTGGACATAATTAAAACTTATTTATCTTTGACATAAACTATTAATAGAGACACACTGTGAAGAAGAAAGATGGAGTTGGCAAACTCCGAAACATATAACTATTCCGAAATAGTTGTTGAACTAAACAAACATCAGTTATTATCTTCATAAATATTTTGAACAACTATAGAAAATTATTAAATAAAAATTTAATTTAATTTATAAAAATATTAAATAAAAATTTAATTTAATATATAAAAATGTCATCACACATTTTTTTCTACAATATTTTTTTTCATTTATTTTCGTTAAAAATAGTAGGCACATTTTTATCCTGACACTCTCATTTCTCTTTTAAAGATAGAAAGTTTGTGTATCTTTTATGTTAAAAAATGTTTTATAGTTTCATTTGTTCATTTTTCAAATATTTGAGATTAAAAAAATTACTTATATATTTTATATTAGAGAGACACTTGAATTGATGTATTGTATTATATCATAACTGATCTCACAATAACATTCTCTAAACTATTCGAAAATTCCATTATAAACAGAATCTTAGATTAAACCATTTGAGAGATCCCAAATATTAAATAAATTATGAACACTTTTATCTAACTCTCTTTTATTATTTGCTACGGATTATTCAATATCATAAACAAAAATTAACTATTAGGAACATTGATAAGTAGGTATTTGACAAATTTTTCACAATGGTGTAATTTTTATCTGAAATCCCCAAAATGATATATTTTTTTTTTATTTTCGGAGATGGATAAATTGTGCATAGGAGACACTATATCATTTGAAGAAACTGTGACCCTATTACATGATTTAATTTAACATTAAATGAAATCGTAGAAAGAGAACACAATCTTAATTTACTAAATAAAATTGTGCAACTAAGATTTCAATTAATGAGTTAATCAAAAATAGTGAGAATATTGATGGTTAATATTCTCCAATTCCTTTTTTGTCACATGCAGTATGTAGTGTAGTGTGTACTATATTGTTACTGTGTAACTAAAATAAATGGACAGTTACAAAATTATTTTTATTTATTGTTAAATATATAATGATTAAAATTAATTCTGATTAAGTAATTGAATAGATATGAAGTTAATTTGAATAGAAGAGTGATTACATATTGTGAAGAAAAATTACCTAGATATAATTTAAAAACTACAATAAATTTATTTAAAAAATTATATAATATTTTCAAATTTTTCTTTCTAAATTTATTGCTAAATTTTAATTTTATTTTAAATTATTTCTATACTAGTAACTAAATTCAAATATCCAACTTATACTTAATTTTGCTAAATATATTTTATTATTAAATTTTAATTTTATTTTATTTTTCTTTACATTATCAAACTTACTCTTAATTTAATATGTAAATCTCATACTGACATCATTTTTATTTCAACCATTAAATATTTATCATAAATAAAACAGTCATTTTTGTAACTTTATATTTATTTTAATTACACATTAATAATACAATACACCTGTCAAAAATTTGAGAAATAGATAGAGAATATTAACTACTATAAAATCTGACTATTTTAATTAACTCAAATCTTGACGGTAGGATTTCTTCTAGTAAATTAAAATCGTGTTATCTTTTCATGAGGTCATTTATTAACATTGATATGGTGTTTGGGCAGACACAATTTAATAAATAAAAGAGATACACCATTTAGAAATTTTAGATAAAAACTACAGGGAAATTTGCCGTAGGTATTTCTTTCAAATAATTTATTCCAAATCCAAATAACACTGTCAATATTTTGGAAAAAAGGAGAACAGCGATCAAGCAAAGTCTTGAAAGATCAACAGAAAAACAGCATGTTACATTAAGCAAATCAAAATGATGCATCAAATGAAAACTTTTCTTTGTTTTTGGTATACAACATGGGAATATTTGCACATCTCTGCATATTTGTAAATGGAAAAATTGTGTACAAATTAACTGAGATGATAAACTTCATATCAGATAGATTTCTTCTATGCATCAGCATCACGATCCGAAAAGAAATAGGCACTGCTGCATCTGGTGACAGTAAAAGGAGGTGCTGATTTCCCATTCAAAATCAAAGGAACTTTCAAGCGACGACACTGAACAAAGGGTGGATTGAAACGACTACTCTTGAACCTTGCATACTTGGCTCTGATTCTGAGATCAAAATCCACAGCCAAGTCCTTGTGAATCCCAACATTTGCCTCCTCTTTATACTCACCAAGTTGTTTAGCTTTGAGCCTAATCACCCTTTGCCCTACAAACACTGCTTGAAGGAAGGTGGTGTTCTTGTGGCCTTGGTCAAAGGGTGTCAAGCTCACCCCCCCAAAAGCATTATCTTTGTACCAAGCTATTGCTGTGATCCTCCTATAGTACACTATGACGTTGCTGTTAGGGTTTCTCACTGTGACATTCACCTTGAAGTTGTAATACAAGGTGTTGTTGTTGCTTGTGAGGTTGAACTGTGTTAGAGAGGCATCAGTTACATGGAACTTCACACTTGAAGGAGATATGATTATCCAGAAGATGATCATGGAAAGTATGAACATGAACATGAGGGTGTAAATGGTAATGAAGATGTAGCAGAAGCTGCAGCGTGGTCTGAAACACATGGTGATAAGTGTTTGATGAAAGATGGTGTAACATTTTTTCTTGTTCTTATTTGTAGCTTTTGAGATTGATGGTTTCTGCGTGTGTTTGTTAATTGGTTGATCTTTTCTTGGAGTTTTCCTAGCAAATACAAGTGCACAGAGAGGCATTGACTTTTGCAGCTGCATAAAGGGTGAGATCCACTAAATATATGTTGTTAGAAAATTTATTGCCAATTAATATTTCTCTTTTGAAAAAAAAAGTCAAACAATATAAAAGTAACATAAAATTTCAGCATAAATAATAAACTTAAGAATAATATCAAAGCACACTCATTCAATCATCCATGCTTTTAATAAACATGTTTTATTTTTGAATTTTGTTTTGTATGGCAACAAAAAAGTAATAAACGGTCTATTATACTAAATAATTCAGGTTTATAGCTTTTGAAAAACACAGAATATTCTTTGTTTCACCATGTATACAAAAAGTTCAAAAGAAACCCAAATTTATGCAGAGGCCACGAAGAATCAGTGCTACCCATTTTTGAAGATATAAGAGTGTATTCTTGCAAGAAATTAAATTATGTAACATGAGATTTTAGTGCATTTTGAAATATTCAAAATAAATATGCACAAAAAGTCTAAAGAGGCTCAAACTAATGCCTCATCAATTTTTATTACCACTTTGAATATATAAAAAAAAACGTGCTTCTAAAATAAAGTAAACTAAGTAATTAATGTGATATTTGTTGTACTCAAAATTCCATTAGAGGGTTCTCTTGTTTAATATATATATATATATATATATATATATATAATCCATTATGAAATTAAAGTAATTTCATTTGAAAAAATGAAATGAAAATGATGTGTAAATGGGTTGATGCCATTTTCTCAGAACGCGTCTATGTATGAAAACCCTAAACAAACTAAGTATTCCATCTTTGACATTTTAAGTTCAACCATGTCCACATCAAATGTTCTAACTACTTTGAAAATCATTCATTATTGATTGGTCATATTTAGTTTATGGCCAAGTGACATCCACGTCAAATTCTATGTGCTATACTCTTCATCGAAATTCATTTTAGAATTCCTTTTCTTCGTAAAATAATAATTTATATAATTGTAGAATGAATGTGATAAAAAAAAATGTCAAAATGAATCATAGTTCATCAAAAATACAAAACAACATGAAGCTAACTATTTATTGCTTTGTCTTCCAATCTCAATCTTTACTTTGCATAAACATTATAAGATTTCGTTTTCATTATATTCACTAAAAAAATAATTTTACTCACAGTTAAAATATTGGTAGATAACAGCAGCAAAAATTCGTAGATAAATCATAGATATATTAATCATGAACAAAAGTTCGTAAGTAATTTATCTTCGTAAGTAATTTATCTGCAAAAGTTAAATTTATAAGTAATTAAAACTGTAAATAATTTTCAACAACTCTAATCCGTAGATAATATTCATCATTTTCAGTCCACACAAAATATATATGTAACACATATAGGTAACAATATATGAAAGTAATGAAAAAATTGTACAAATTAATTAACATTACAGGGAGCTATATATAGAGGTTTCATGCAGCTTCAGCATCACGATCAACAAAGAAAGAACGATCAGTTCTACAGCTGGTGACACTAAAAGGAGGTGATGATTTACCCTTAGAAATCAAAGGAACACTCAAACGCCGACACTGAACAATGGGAGGATCAAAACGACTACTCTTGAACCTTCCAAACTTGGCTCTGATTCTGAGATCAAAATCCACAGCCATGTCATTGTAAACCCTAATATTTGTCTCTTCTTTATACTCACCAAGTTTTCTAGGTTTGAGCTTAAGCACACTTTGCCCTTCAAACAATACTTGAAGGACGGTGGTGTTCTTGTGGCCTTGGTCAAAGGGTGTTAGGTTCACCCAACCAAAATCATTGTCCTTGTACCAAGCTATCGCTTTGATCCTCCTATAGTACACTACGATGTTGTTGTTGGGGTTTCTCACTGTGACGTTGACCTTCAAGTTGTAATACAAGGTGTTGTTGTTTGTGAGGTTGAACTGTGTGAGGGAGGCATCGGTTACATGGAACTTCACATTTGATGGTGAGATGATTATCCAAAAGATGATTGTGGAAACTATGAAGATGAATATGAGGGTGATGAATGCGCAGCAAATGCAGCTGATGCAGCGGTTTCTGCAACACATGGTGCCTTATTTTCTACTGATAAGGTTTAGGTGAATGATCAAAGATGGTGTAACACTTTTTTTGGTTCTAAGGGTATTTGAAGAGTTAGCAATTCATGGTTTTCATTTGGCTTGTTACTGATTGAGGTTATTTTCTGAGAGATTTCTTATACAATACAATGCAAATGCATAGAGAGAGGCATTGACTTTTGCAGGCAAGAACTTTTCAATGGTTTAAAGCACAAGTAATTAACAAGGAAACTTACAACTATAAAATAATAATTGGATGTGAAGAAAACAAGAAAGGGTTGGGATTTTGTATTAAACTATTAGGTTAAACATACTAAACATTAAATGGAATAAAATATATATTGAGGAGTAAACATATTTTGAGAAGAAAATTTCTACTTTTGACATTTTTGTTTATTAATTACTTCCATTTGCCACTATTTTTTTAATAAATATTATTTAATAATAAAATAATAATTTATTTTAGTGTTAAATATTTTAGTATTTACATTATCAAAATATCATAATCTTCTGGGAATGAATCATCTTATATGTATCATGCATGAGATTCTAACTATTGAATTAATTTTATTAATATAATATATTTCTAATTTAAACAGTAAGATTTTATTAAAGATAAATTCAGAGACTCTGTTGAAAAAAATAATTTTTACTAAAAAATAATTATTTCGAGATCTATGGAATAATTTTCTATAAGAAATACTGAGCGTTTATTTACTATGTATCATACTTAATTTATGTTAATATTACATAATACAATATATGTTTTTTAAGACCAACTTTGTTTATGCATATTGAAACTTGGACTTTAGGTATGTTATATATTTTTTTAACTGCCTAGTTTCTTTTAAAAAACTGGACACTTTCTGGTACACTGGAATTGTGTCCATGGATGCCTACGTGTTTCCAACAAAAATAACAATTCACAAAGTTAAAAGAAATATTTATTGATTAAAAGATGATAGATTCACATCTTCTCCAGACAATTTGACAATTCAATATATTAATATTTTAATTATATTACTTTTATATTTTAATATAAATTCTTAAGGAAAGTTGAAAGAGTATTAGTAACCTGATCAATGAATAATTACTTCTAAATGCAAAAATATCTTTTGTTAACAAAATAAAGTCTTTAGATTTAAACATATAAGATAAAGATGCTACAAATTCCCCTTTTTATGTATTATAAAAGGTTTTGTAGACAGAGAACACAAAAAAAATAAATACAACACGTCTTTATATGTAAAATGAGAATAACATAGAATCATTAAAAACTATGCAACCAAACAAAAGATAGACGATCCAATTAATCTTAATATTATTGAAAAAATTAATAAATAATTTTATTTATTATTATTAAATATTTAAATGTGAGAGTATTAAGAATAAAAAAATTAATAACATATTAAAAAAATCCATAAATCTAATATCTTTAAAATTTTGAATTAAAAATGATATCATTTATATGTTAATTTTTATAAAATCTTTTTGATTTTTTTCCTTAAACTCTCTCAGCAAATAATATTAGTCTGTTATATTTAAACTCAATCAAGAACAAATATGCCTACCACTTCAATTAAGTAGAGCATAATATCACAACATTATTAATGGTTATATATAATAAACTAGATTAAAATTTATTTATATTTGAAACTAATTTCTTTTTTATTTATTTTATCCATGAGCATCACCTCTATCTCCCTAACCCCTCTAAAACCCTCTCTCATGAATCATTATCGTTAACCCTTTTTTCCATTCCGAATCAAATTTCTTCTGTACCCATGCCATTGATTCGCTCTATTCCACCGCTTCCCTGTGCTATTTCCACACTCACCAATGCGCCACCATCATCGTCTTCCACTCTCTCTAATGCCACATTTGGTTCCCACCTTCTGCGCAAAATTCAGAACCCAATTTTTGGGTTTTCCACAACCAGGAATCGTTCGCGTGCTGCAGTGATCAGAGCCAAAGCAGGGGCCGATTACTATTCCACCTTGAACGTAAGCCCCGGTGCCTCGCTGCAAGAAATCAAGGCCTCCTATCGCAAGCTGGCGCGCAAGGTTCCCACTTTCTCGCCTGTTTGCGTGCCAATTTTAATGGGTCGTGTTTGGTTTTGGGGAAATTGGAACAAACTAGGGTAATTGGAATATGAGTTGTTATGTTTATGGGAAATTCATTTCATAATTCAGCATATTTAGATGTTTTATTCATATTAATAGTTGTAATTTAAGATTCTGAGTCGGTCTATGAAAATGTGTGATACGTGATTTGGTGCATTCATTAGGCTATTGATGAGGAATGCTAGTAATATACTCTCTAACGCACTCTTCCATATAAACTCTATTAAGAACGTTATTATTGGTTAAATTTTATTTGAAACTGAAAAATTATAAGTAAAGCTCATTGAGTAAGAAGTGATACTTAAAAAATTTTGTAATTATTCATTTCTGTCATTAATAGAATGTGTTACAGAGTATGATGCAATCATTTAACAAATCACTCATCTGTCTTCGTCCAACAACGTAAAACATTTTGGGATTGCAGCTAATGTTGCTAGCATTTTTTCAACAAACCATTTATTGCCTCACCCAACAACTTGCTTTTGGGGGTATTGATTCATGACATGTTATTGCAGCTTCTATGACCTTGTGGTCTAGAATTCAATTTTTTTTGCTAACATGTTTCTTCATGAAAGTTTAATGCTAGCTGAAGCTAGGGTGATTCTGTGTATTGTCCCCATTAATGATCGATGTTACTTTACCAAACAGTTTAATCTTTTAGAAGAATTGATTCTTGACTATTTGGTTTTTAATTTTTGGGATCAGTACCATCCAGATATGAACAAAAGCCCTGGGGCGGAGGAGAAGTTCAAAGAAATAAGTGCTGCATATGAGGTAATTCTTGCCCTTGAATGATGCAATTTCTTTTATCATTGGTAATACTTGCCCAGGGAGGACATATTTTTAATTCATTAAGGAGCTTATTTTACATTCTTTTGCCTTGTTAATTTTTTAATATCTGTCTATTCTACTTTTTTTAATGATCTGAACATTGGCATTGTAATATTTTATGTGTCTGGGATTCAAGACTGGATGACTGAAATTTATAGATACTACTTCAGGGACAATAACTGTATGTGTAATATACTTTCATCTGTACCTTTTTATTTGTTTGGTGACAAATTTTGCATATAGGTCCTATCAGATGATGAGAAAAGATCTTTATATGATCGCTTTGGCGAGTCAGGTCTTCAACAAGAAAATGGAGGGTCAAGTGCTGCTCCAGGGGTGTGTGCATATTCATCTCTTTCACTTTTTGTATTTCAATATGAACTTGTGACTCTCTTGATATGAAGATATATTTATACAGAAGTAACATGTCCCTTTTTTCATTTCCCACCTGATTACTTACTTCTGATGCCATGTGAATTGATCAGGTTGATCCTTTTGATTTATTTGATACATTCTTTGGTCGTTCTGATGGAATATTTGGAGATGGTGATGAAGGGGGCATCAACTTCAATTTTGGAAGCAAGAGAAACCGTACTCATGATATTCGGTAACTATCCTCTGATTATGTTCATTAATTTCTGTGAATTAACTATGATTACTGGACTCATTATGAGTGAGAGTTTTGAAAATTTTATTTGTTCTTATTGAGCCTTCTCTTACCCTAAGGGATTTTCCTTCTCTTGTTCATAATTAGAAGAATTTTATCTAGCAGAAGATAAGAAAACGGCAAGCAGAAGCATGAGGTGTTTTCCAGAAAAAACTAACTTATCGTGGTGTCATAGAGCTACTCGCTATACGAAGAAATGGGAAAGGGCCATTGTATGCAGCCATAACTTTTCATAAGAAAAGAGGTTATTTTCAATTTGAACTCATGACTAACTGGTCACCAAGGCACAAAATTACTGTTGTACCAAGGCTCGCATTGAGCTGTTCTCCAGAAACAAAATTGAATAAAAAAAGTATAAAGAAGAACTAGCACAATGAAGCTCTCAAATCTCTTGGAATGATAATTATAAAAGACCTTGTGTCAAGCACCAAATATCAGGCAGATGAAGTTATCTGCTGTACAATGAATTTCCAAGAAAACACTATAAATCTACAAAGTTCACTACTTTTTACTGTAAGAATTCTAAACTTGATTATTGAAAAGGGCTCGCTAGTTGAAGGAAAAGAACATGTTTACCCAGTAAGAGTAGGCACTGAACAGTCTTTACCCTATTTTCCAAAACTCCAAATAACACGCTATCAAACTGCTTTGTGTCTGAATTTAGATTCCAATAGATTTTGTAGGGTTTACTGTTTCTCCAACTGGGTTTTAATATTGATCTTATTGTATTTAAGGGGTGGGAAATTTTTTTAGCTTTCATTATGGCCTGTAACTACAAAGAAATTACAAAATTGAAACATGGGTAGGACTTGCAGCCAAAGTCAGAAATTATCCAAATATCCAACTTGGAACTGTAGAAAAGATAACAGAAATAAAATAACTACGGAAGGGAATATTATTGTAATTAACAAATTATGAGTGAAAGTCCGGAGATGTTTAGTATAATGTATTATGAAGAGCATTCACAATTTGATTGATAATTGAATACTCAGCAAATTATCAGAATCCTATGATTTAAGTAGAACTCACTTAGATGAAAGAAGATAGCCAGAGTTTGTCTGCCCTTGGAAGATATTGACCCTGGAAGATATTGTGCATGTTCCTTCCGTAAAATGCCAACAAATATGACCTTCATTTGATTCCAACAGATATGTCTGTAAAATTTGGCATTAACTTTATTTCATTCTGTCATGCAGATATGACCTTAATTTGAGCTTTGAAGAATCAATATTTGGAGCACAGAGGGAGATTGAAGTTTCCTGTTTTCAGACATGTAGCACGTGTGATGGTACGGGAGCTAAATCAAAAAATTGCATTAAGCAGTGCACAAATTGTGGTGGCAGAGGGGGAGAAATGAAAAGTCAGAGAACACCCTTTGGAATGATATCTCAGGTAATCTAAATTAAATAGATTTAATTAGTTAGCAACCGTGTTGCCAATGGTATTTATATTATCTGAGACGTAACAAGGTGATATCTGGAACATGTGATATTCAGGTTTCTACTTGCTCTAAATGTAGTGGCCTTGGTAAAATAATCACAGATTACTGTCGAAAGTGTGATGGCAATGGTCAGGTGCAATCTAAACAAACAATTGAAGTGGACATTCCTGCTGGAGTCAGTGATGGAGACACAATGCAAATTCAAGGACAAGGGAATTTTGATAAGAAGAGGTTAGAAGGATTCCAATGAATTTTTTACTTCGAACAATGTTTCTACTTGGGTTTGTCAGTTTGATAAAAGGAAAATAGAGTTGTGATAAAGACTGTGAAGTATCTACTTTATTATAATTCATTAAGTAAATATGACATTGTTTCTACATCTGGATGGTAAGCTTGCCAACATTAAATGTGTAATTACTCTGTCCATATTCACAGTTTTAATAAATGGAAAATAGAGTTGTAATAAAGACTGTGAAGTATCTACTTTATTATCATTCATTAAGTAAATATGACGTGGTTTTGTAAATCTGGATAGTCAACTTGCCAACATTAAATGTGTAATTACTCTGTTCATATTCACGGTTTTAAGCAAACTCACCAACTCATTTACCATAAAGTCACAAATGAAGGACCCAAAGATCTCCTACAACCAAGTTGAGGAACTGTCCCATTTTGTTCATTTATTCTTAATTATCAATTTACTACTAGTTTAACCAGATCGGCTGATACGATGATTAACTATTGATGACAGATTACCTCAAAACCATTCCAGATTATCATGTGTCATAATAGAAAATGATATCACTTAATTTGAGACACAAGAAGTTACTTAAAAATAAAATTGAATCTCATTTTCAAAAGCCTATTTATTTGCAACCTGGTTGGTCAGATTCCCTGAGAGTTCAACTTATCTAAGTGCTATTAATTTGGCACATTTTATTTCAGGCAAATTACTGGGGATCTTTTGGTTGTCCTGCATGTAGACGAAAAGCAAGGAATTTGGAGAGAGGGTCTTCATTTGTACTCAAAGATTAACATTGACTTCACAGATGCAATATTGGGGTCAATTAAAAAGGTAATATCAGTTATTTGATTAGGATCTTATGAGAGTTTTTATATGACTATGTAAGTCACATCCCTAGTTGTCTTTGGTTATTTGTTTTGATATTGATGTACCTAGAATTTGGACTTTGAGTATAATTTAACTCCAGTAAGTTAGCTTGTAAAGTGAGCATTGCTGTGAGACTAAGCAAACCCATCAAGGTTGCAATTAAGGTAGGCTAGGGGTGACCATAGGTCCACCATTATGGGACTTTTCCAAGACAATACCTTCACACATAGGGTTATGGGCTTGGAGCACAGCAATGTAGGTAGCCCAACAATAGATCTAATATAGATTTCGATATCATCTTAGTGTTCTGCTAAGACCCTAACTTGCTCTACCAAATCAATTTATAAGACAAGAATTGCCCAAGTTTTATTTAAGTCATTTCTCTAGTAAAAGTATCTCAGTAAATATCTAGAATTATACGCCTTCCTATATTACTCATGTCAAGGCTAGTATTAATTATAGGTTTGCGACAGTGGAATGCCTTTATCTATGTTAGTGAGGTGCAATTGGATAATAGTAATACCCAAATTGTCAATTGTTGAGATTTTGACTTGTTAGAAGTTTATATCATCTTCTGAGCAAAAGTTGTTTATAGTTGCATCTATCTGTAACCTAGTATCCTAAGTTGTTTTTTTACCTCTTAAGTTTTGTAGAAAGCCACTGATCCTTACAAATATATGAATTTGAACAAGTAGAGAGATTAAGTTAAGATCTCTCAAACCCTTTTTCTCATATATTCTCTTTAAGTTGCTATCAAAGCGGGTTGATCCTGCTCCACCTGTCTTGTCTGACAAGCAAGCGCTTTCCACCCCCACCTACTGTCTTCGACCGCCTCTGTTTTTCTCTGGTGACCACATGATCTAAAGCTCCTCTCTAAGTGATGCCAAGCCGTGAAGACTGGTTCTCCTCAACACTGACTTAACTAGGATAAATTCAACAAGATTAAAAACTCAAAGGTATTAGTTCTGACTTTAGCTCATAATATGAATTAGAATATTAATTATGCACACAACCATTCAATAGTTATATATGATACAATTGAAAATTGTTTTAGACCTAAATAGCCTACTCATAAGCGATCAACTAGAGTTGGCCTAATATTTGACGAAATATGGATGTGACCCACTAAAGAAATCTATCAATGGGATTTCTCCGAATCAATGTTGAGGGTCGTTGATCTGTAACAAAATTATGGGAGATGCATTTAATAAAAGACCTTATTAAATATGATTATAGCACAACTTATGCATGTTTTTTCTTGATGGATTACCTTGGCCACAAACAATTCTAATAATTTTTCTTTGTAATCACTGCTTGAGAACAACAATTTGTCTTGAACAAATTTCGTAGAGTGATGCATAAATCTTAAGATTGCCCTTAGATGTGAGTGTTGAAAGGACTAGTGACAAAACAAATCATGGAGGACGGGACACTCTGGGAAGAGAGAATCCAAGAAGGAATACAATGAATTTCCCCCTTATGTGCATAATTTAGAACTTGATAATTGTTATTTTGTTTGTAATTAGTAAAAATATTATTTGCCTCATATTTGGATAAAGGGAATTTTTTAATAATAATAATAATAATAATAATAAAGAGCAAGAGTTTTCTCAATTTATATCAATGTTATCATAACAAGGTTTGTTGGCCTATCAAACCATCCTTTATTGGGTCACTCAGTCTGTGCTCAAAATGTTGAGTCTTTGGTGTGAGGTGAGGTGTTAGAGATTCCACGTCAACTAGAAATATGGTTAAAATTATAGTATATAAGTGGGTGTAAATTTTATTTTACAAATTATTAGAATTATTTGCAGCCATGATAATCTATCAACAAAAATTGTGCAATTGTAAGTACAGCATTATAATCTTGTTTGATGAGGTCCTTCATTAAGTGTATCTCGTTATTTTGACTCAAATCAATGCTATTTGCTGGGAACAATCGGTAATTCTGTATCATCCATGTGGTTATGGACACAGATGGTCATGCTTCAGTAAGCACTTATGGTGAGTTCCATCGGGAATGGAAACAGGTCAAGTTGTTAATTGGCCTATGGCTTTGTACACACCAAGCATACCACGTTAAACCTTGAATTTTCAGAAACCTATTTAGTTAGGCTAGACTTTTAACCATACAAAAAGTTTTTAAAGCCTAATGATATTATTTTTTTAGTGTAATCTTTTGAAATTATGGACTTAGTTAATTTAAAAGTTTTAGTCTGTTATCTTACATGTAAGTTTAGTCTCATTAACCCATTTACAGGGAGGCTTACTCAGACCATACTATAAACTAGGCTTGTAAATAATAGACTTTCAAGATATATCAAGCTTATGCCTTGTAATGTCTAGCCAAGCCTAGTCCATTTTCACCCTTAATTTGAAATTGTTACTTAATGTATTATGATCTTTTAGGAGCCGATAATATTACTTCATCCATTTTTTAGATGTGATAATACACAAGTTTAATCTTTCTGTAGTTCCTTTCAGGCTCAGAAAAGAATTTAAATCATTGATAAATTAAGGAATATCTTGTCTTGTCTTTGAAGGTTGTTTTTACGTTAAACTTAGTAGTTCAGGTAGGAACTATTCACTATTATTATAATATTAATTGAGCCATTTCTTATATGTGCTTAAAGGCAGAGCTCATATACAATTTTAAATTCTGTTTGCATTTTCAAGAATAGTTCAGTGAAATCATTCATGACATTGAGGAATATCCTGTAGCTTTTGTGTCTTTGAAGGCTTTTTTAACTTCAAACTGAGGTGACTTCAGGTAGATACTGTTGAAGGTTTACGGGATCTTCATATTCCTTCAGGGATTCAACCTGGAGATTCAGTGAAGTTGTCACGTTTGGGAGTTCCAGACATGAATAAACCATTTGTTCGAGGCAATCATTACTTCATTGTGAATGTTCTTATTCCAAAGGATGTCAGGTCTGTATTTTTCTTAGCATTGTTTCTTATATCCCCTAAGAGAGAGTTCATCATAGATTGTCTTGTTTAGAGTTTTGCATGTACTGGAAGTTTCTTAGTTTTTGTTCTTCGCTTGAGGTTCCCAAGAGCAGCAACTTTTAGTATATATTTTATTCCCTTATCGATTAGAGGCCAAAATCTTTATTGCACTTCTGTGGATTTCATTTACCGTTGTTATTGGAGAACAAATTACTCCTTGTCTTATAATCCCAGTTTCCTGCAGTTACAAATTTACAATAGACTGATATGCAGTTTGCAATGATCATTCCACCTTCATGAGAATATTGAGAACATATTACTTCACAGTCTATTGCCTACAATACACATCATGCTTTCTTCTTAATTGAATACTTTTGTTACTTGTATATGCGGCTTTATGTTAAATTTCTTATAGTTATGATTTCCTTTTATCTTTAAATTGTGCTTGTACTAGTGACACCGAACGTGTGCTTGTTGAGCAGTTAGCTTCACTAAGAGCTTCTAACAAAAGGGATTCACTGTCTTCGGGTGACAATGGTATTAGTTCTTTATAATCGGATACTTTTGAAATTAAAAATGTATTACAGGTTAAAATTATGCTGAACATATTTTAACTAGAAAAATTGTTCAGGATTATTTTTTAACTGCTTTCCAGGAATACCTCAAGGAAAGTTCAATGAATTCACAAAGAGGAGGGATTCAAGGGGTGATGGCTCAAGCAAGGGAATAAAAAATGTTGACTCTCTATGGGGATCGATCAAGAACTTCTTAAGGTATATCCTAGCTGTGCTATATGTGCTAATGATGATGGAACAATCATAAATAATTTCAGATGACTGTTTAGAATTGGACTTCGTAATTTATCTTAAACAAAGTAAGAAAACTACACTACCATCCTTCATGAATAACATAGATAAGGCTCTTACCAATCTTTTTATGTACAGTGGAAGACAGTCCGATGAAAGGTTTGCTTCAATCAGCATGGATACATCAGCATTAATACGGACATATGGTGATCAAAATCCGTCTGTCCTTAGTTCCGTTTTTGTTGTTTTCGTTATAACTTGGATTTTTGCCTCGATAGCAAAGTCTAAGTATTCGATGCTTCAGAAAAGATCTGAGTCCTTTAATAGAACACAGTGAAAAAGAAAATTAAAGGCATGCTTGGTTAGAAAAGTAGAAATTAAGGTGGGGAGTGAAAGTGGAGTGGGGTGGAAAGGTTTTGATAGTTCAGGCCTTGAGCTTTTTGGTGGAAAGATGTGTATGTGAAAAGTGGGGAAAGAATTAGTTTGAGCTTATTTTCAAACTACAAGAGACCAGAATTGAGAGTAGAGTAAGGGTGAGTTCCACTAGACTAAACACCCCAAACCATTGTTAGTAATTTTCTTCCAAAATTCTCTCCTATTTATTTTTAGCTCTAGTACACCCCTAAAGCATTCTGTTTGAGCCAAGATTGGTGATTTGAGCTCACCTTTAGTAACCAGGCCAGGGCAATCAAATTAAACTGTTTGCTCCCAATTGTGACCCCTTAACAATCTTTGGCGGCTTATGCTTAAACATGGTCCTGTCTTTATATTTTAAGTAGTGGAAGTTGCATTGAAATTTTCCCTTCAAGTTGGCATGCAGGGTGATCCTTAATGATAACAAATTTGCTAGAAAGTGGGGAAAAGAGTTAATAACTAACTATGCAATTGCTTAGCATTGTTCTATATTGTATTTGTTTTTGGTAATTTATTGTCAAGCATTAGTCTAGTTTGTTCCCATTAGTAACATTTTTTTTAATCAAAGCTGAATTTGTTGGCAGAAGATTTAATATGACGAAATTATAGAATTTATAGTTTGCATACTGCTTCATTAAATTGCGATGACAAGTGTTCCAATTCTCATTAATGAAACATATATGATTGAGTCTGCATTTTAGCTTGATCAAAGTGTCAATTAAGTTTCAGGAAATTTCATGCGAAGAACTCATCCTGATGGAAAACTAAGTTTGTGTTTGGGTGCGCATTTGTAAAATTAACTTTGAATTAAATTTTGTAAAATAGCTTTTGAAGTAAATTGTTATTATATCTTTGGTTTTTTTATTTCTAAATTTATTAGTCAAATGGGTTAAAGTTTGTTCATGCAATGCACTATCTATTTATAGTCATCTTAATTCCAAATTAACGTTGAACTAAATCAATTTCGCTTTCTAAAAATAAAATATGAAAATTTACGTAAAACCATGTTAATTGATATCTCAGTGTTATTCTAAATATTTATTTAAAATTATATTAGCTGATATTTCAAAACAACTTTGATGTAAAAAAAAAGTTGTGGATGGGGGTTCAATACTTCAATAAAGTTTAAAATAAAATATTACTTCTGATGTAACCCATGTTTCTTTACAATCTGGCACATAATGTTATTCTTGGGTCTACATTCTACAAGGTTAGGTGCAGAGAACTCTTTATTGTGCAGATAATGTCCTTTGCTTAACTTTCATTGAAATAAAGCTGCATCTGAACCTCTCCAAACATAACTGGATAGTATTCTAGTACCCCCTCTGCATTTAACAATGTAGCATCAACAATGCACACTCAGGAGTCTTCAATGTCCATCGATAAATGTCTTGTAAATCAAGCTACACAAATGGAACCACTACCTCTAACATGAACAACTCATCACAGCACCAAGTAATTAGCTGGCAAAGTAATGGTTTGAACAAATCCTGATGCAAAAGTTTTCCATCTCAACTGAGATTAGACACAGTGCTAAAGCCCTTAACACTATTTACTCACTCAAAAGCTCTATAACTTTGTAACTTGCAATCATTAGGAACTTTCAGAATTGCCATTTTTTTAGCATTGGTGGTGGTGGTTGTGGTAAGGTACTCTCCTTTTTCTCCCTCCTTTGTCATTTGTAAATATAAGAGAGTTCTCAGTTGTATTGTATATGAGCTAGCAAGTTGATCACACAGATTCCTTTTTATGATTAAGATATGCCCCCACAACTTATTTGTGTATGGTCACTCCAATTCCCACTATAAGATCACGTTCAGAAATATTCTGCGCCATTTTTTATCTATCAGGAAATCCAATGTAATCATATTTTGCAGTAGGGTTTCAACCGTTTCATCTAAGTTCTAGTTGAAATTAGAAATCGATTTAATGATTCAAAAGCCAAAAATATGCAAATCGCTTTAATGATTCAACCACCTCAAAACCTGCAGTTTCTTTTTCTCAAAAAAAAAAAAAAATCCATAGTTGTCAGCTCCTTTATGTCGTTAAGTTCATACTCTTTCAACTTGCATTTACTTTTATTTGTATTATAAATGCACTGTTATCATCATAAACCACACTCTTTGTCATTTCTCCAACAAAATTAGTCTCTTTAAAAAAAATTTGTATTTCGTAAGAGCTAGTATTCAATAATTCTTTGTGCATTATTTTATTACAAATTGATAGATTTATCCAATAACAATTTTGCCATCTTTTGAAGAAATTACATGAATAAGTAACAACTATTTATGATGTTTAATTATATCAGTCTGCATTATAAAAACTCCACTGACTGAATACGACATTGTTAAAAGTATTACTTTAATTGGGAAACCAGTCCTATGCAACTACTCAAGACTAGATTCAGACATCTAAGTTCATGTTTGCAAAAAAGCTTTAAACATATTTTAAAAATAATAAATTTTGTATCTTTTATTCTAAAGCACACATTTTGAAGAAAATTTAATCCCAATTATCATTAGCTGTTGAAGTAGTTCCCTGTCTACATTTTGATATTATTTTTGCAATATTTACTAGGATTAATGAATAACAAAATAAACTGGAAGAGTTACGTTTAATGAAGTTGCCAAGATTGAATCCTTGAATAATGGACCAAGTTATACAAATATGTTTAACAGTGTATAATATATTCTTTAGATATGATTATTTGATATTTCTGTTTGAATAAATTCTGGAAAAGATTTTCAAAGGCTTTAGCTTCCCTCATCCCTACCGCTTCTGTATGGCACAATGGCATGGTGTAGAGTAATCATGATGTTCACTACCTTTTCTTATGCTTTTAATTCCCAAGTCTGAATGACCATTTTTTTTATTTACAGTTTTTTTAAAAAGTGTTTATATATATATATATATATATATATATATATATATATATATATATATATATT
>Ga0209489_105071_pt1 | contig 23397 bp, 19 predicted proteins | sample SiratrowhiteBW_FD_187527 | JGI IMG/M metagenome (GOLD analysis project Ga0209489, IMG submission 187527) | Root nodule microbial communities of legume samples collected from California, USA - Siratro white BW (SPAdes) (version 2) | ecosystem: Host-associated > Plants > Roots > Nodule | place...
AACTCTCACGGCTATAGATTAAATCATACTTTAATAGACAGTTCTTGAATTAAAAAGAATTTATTCAAGATTTGCATTCATCAACTAAAACTGTAACTGGATTGTGTTTACTCAGTCTATTCAGTGAATCTTAATAATTTCTGTCTTGACTGTTTGGAATCTGTCTATTCTGAATTTAATCTCAGTTTAATATTTGTTTCTTGTTCAAGAAGTTTTCTTTTAGAAAGACTTTGATTTACTGAAACTGGTTCTGAGTAGCAGTTGACCAGTTTACTGGGTTTCTTAATTCTTACTAATTCAGTGTGATTAACTGAATTGCTTCTGCTTTTACTATAATCAATTATGTATAAAGAAATCAAATACTGATATATTTGTTTGAAGCATTGAATTGTATTATTACTAAACTGGGTTCTGAATTGACACTTGATTCTGCTTACTGTTTCATGTAACTGTTCTGATTCAGTAAATTCAAATAAAGATCCAGTCTGTGAAACAGAATTGCATTTTACTGAAAAATATCAAATTGTTTCAAAATTTTTTTGAAATCCAATTCACCCCCCTCTTGTATTTCAGCCAAAACAGTTTCCAACACAATCTAATCCACCTGGCCTTCGTTATGGGATAATGTCATCTGCAATATTTTGCGTCTCTTCCATTCTCTCCTTAGGCAATGCATTGCCTTCTTTACGAAGGTGCAGTTGGCTCCCTTCAGAAAGGGAGATTGAATGGAACCTGATCTCAATTTGTAAATTATAAACAAACTAAAGGTAGTGTCTAACAAAGTGTAAAGAAGAGAGAAATAAACACAAATTTATACTAGTTCATGCTACAACCATGACTACGTATAGTCCCCTCAAGCAAATTATTTAAGAAATTTCACTACACAAGTTTTAACACCTCTTTAGACACGAGTTTTAACACTTATCTAGAAAATGAGTTTTAACACTTCTCTACGAAAACTATTCATAATCTCCCCATGACACTACTAGAAAATTGCTAAATAGTGACTCAAATTAGTGACTGAAAAAATCAATCACTATCGGTGACCGAATCAGTGACCGAAAAAGTCGATCACTCTTAGTGACCGAATCAGTGACCCAAAAAATCGATTACTAACTCGATCACAGATTCAATCACACAATCGGTCACAGATTCATCACATAATCGATTACAGAATCGGTCACAGATTCAGTCACAGAATCGGTCACAGATTCGGTCACAGAATCGGTCACATATTCGATCACAATTCAGTCACAGAATCAGTCACAGATTTGATCACAGAATCGGTCACTATACATCAATAATAATAATAATATATTACTATTATTATTATTATTTTAAAAATAATAATAATAATAATTATTATTATTATAAAAATAATAATAATAATAGTAATAATAATAATTATTAATAAAATTAATTATTATTATTATTGTTATTATAATATCAATAATATTATTATTAATAATAATAATATCAATAATAGTAATATTAATAATAATTATAATTGTAATTGTAATTGTAATAATAACTATAATAATAATCGTAACATGACAGAAAAGTTGTTTTGCTCTGATGACTATAAGCTCTCTCAAGCTGCCAAGGGATCTTAGGTTCAAGTCTCTCTTGATGCACTTTAGCCAAAATCTCATTGAAATGATTAATGGTGGATAATAAAATTATAAGCAAAAATAGTATAAATAATAATATGAATAATAGATGTTAAAATCATAATTTTTTTATAATAAAAATAATATTTGGAAATTTTTAAAATATTTTTAAAATCAGTTACAAAATCGGTCACAGATTCAGTTATAGAAATTGATACAAATTCGGTCACAGAATCAGTCACTATACATTAGCTACCAGTAAAATAGTGACTGATGTGTTTGGTCACTAAATCGGTCACTGTTTTAATCACTGACCAATTTTTTGGTCACTATCAGTGATTTTTCTACTAGTATGAAATTAAAATCTCTTAAATAATAAAAAAATAATCTCAAAAGAAAGAACATTGTAAGCTCACCAGGTATACTTCACAAGTGAAGATTTTATTAGGTTTAGAACACAACTCAACTCACTTGAAGCTTTAAAGTAGAAAATATAATATGAACAATGCAGAACTATCTTTTCACACACGAACTTGTATTTCTCTTTATTTTTTTATGTATATCGTTCTATGTACTTGTTCTTATTCATTACCTTCAAGGTCTTTATATAGCCTTTAGAATAATTATCATTAAAATTGTATCTGTTAGATGCTTGAAATGGAAACTTTTACAGTGATAAATATTTCTCATCATTAATATTGATTGCTTAACCATTTTAAAACTTTCCATTGATATTAAACTTGAATATTGAGACTTGATGCATTAATCATAATCTGCATGAATCTCGTTCTATACTTCATTTTTTTGCTATTGGACACTATATAAGGCAACTTCAGCTTTGATGTAAACTTTTTGTCTTGATCACATATTTGAACCTTTGAACATTGAAGCTTTGACATATCTGTACTTGAACTTTCCTTAAACTCATATTGTTCATCATCTTCTTTGTATTAGATGCTCTATAGGGAAACTTATGATACTATCATTTCTTCTTGTCTTGAGCATTTATTTGTTGATGGCCATTTTGAAAATCTTCCATAATTGTATATCTTTGAATATTCATACTTGATTTTACTTTAATCTTAGTCATGCAAATCTCGCATTGTTGCTTCATCGTTTTCCTGTTAGACACTTTAATAAGAAACTTCTTATTTGAATGATTTTCCACGTCTCATGCGTGTAACTATTGTTTATATATATATATATATGAATTCTTTCTATATTTTATTCTTTGTAACTATTGTTTATATATATATATATATATATATATATATATATATATATATATATATATATGAATTCTTTCTATATTTTATTCTTTGAGATTTCTAAAGCTTTAATTTTCTCTAATAAACTTCTGCTCAAATATCACATTGTAGCTGCTTCGATATTTTATTAGATGCATGATACGGAATTTTTTTTATTTGATCTTAATGTGTGTCTTTAAGTTCTGTAATCGTTTCTAAAATTATTTTGAGCATGATTGATAGTGATAACATCCATTAAAACACTTGGTCAATCAGAATCATGTTGAATATGAGATTAGAATCGTATGCATTAAAGACCTTTTATTTCAGAATTTTCATAGTAAATATATTTTTTCAAAAGCTTTATAAGTCTGTATAATTTTTAAATGTTGAAAGTAACACGACTTATAAATAAAATCCACTTATATTAAATCACATTATTGAAATTCATTTAATATCAGAATAAAGATTATGATTTGTTCTTCATTCAGAATATGAAAGCTTTATGTATCTAATTAAGCAATTTTTATTTAAACTCTGATCTATATGAATTAATAACATCAAAACAACTTTTGAAATCATTTGAAATCAAATGAAGACTTTAAGCATTGAGTTTGGAAAGTGTCTATCATGATAGATCGTCTATCGCGAGAATGAAGACTTTATGGTCTGCCATGAAGGTGATGAGAAGATCTTGATACATTCAGAATGACAATTCCTTTTGAATCATGTTATCGTTTAGAATAATCTAGCATGTCGAATGTTGAGATCGTGTATCATGTTGATTCCAATAACATCTTAAGAGACCATATAGTGCTTTATCATTACGTGATCGTATAGCATATTAAAATTGCAAATTTCTTATCATTTAACTTTTTTTAACCAGTCTCATAGTATTTTTTTTTTATCATGAAAACTCATAGACATTCATATCATGAGATTGTCTAATGTGTATTAGATCATCTAATTGGTTTTGGATCATCTAACGTCTCAATACTCTATCCTATAACCACCACAAGAAATTTTCAATTTACTGACTGATTATTATATACCGATAACTTAACATTAGCTATGAAATTTATCCATTAATTTGTATTCGTAGGGAAATTACCTAGGATTAAATTCATATGTAATTATTTACAGAAAAATTCATGGATAAATTACCTACGAATACAAATTCGCAAGTAATTACCTACGGATTCAATCCATAAAAAATTTCATAAATACCTATAAATACAAATCTATAGGCAAATTATCTACGAATTTAATCCATAGATAATTTTATAGTAAGTAATTATCTACATATTTTTCCGTATATAATATTAGTAATTAATATTATTGTTAATAGTATTATTATTAAAATTATTATTGTTATTATTATTTTTATTAATATTATTATGATTAATGTTATTAATATTATTAATGTTAACACTAAAAGTAGTATTCTTATTAATATTATTATTAATATGATTATTATTATTATTATCATTAAAATGTTGTTGTTATTATTATTATTATTAAAATATTGTTATTATTAATATTAATGTTATTAATAATATTATTAATATCATTTTTAATAATAATAATAATAATAATAATAATAATAATAATAATAATAATAAATAGAACTTTATCTAGTATAGTGGTTGTAAGCCATTTTTGTATCTAGAAGGTGTGAATTCGAATTCCTCTTTTAACAAACTGCTGTAATAGTAATAATAAGAATAGTATTAAAATTAATCATAATATTAAAAATTAATTGAAATTTAAATATTTTTGTTTGGTGGTAATTGAAATTTTTTATTTAAATGAAAAAATTAAAATTTTATAATTTTGAATTATTATTTTAAATAAAACATTTTAAAGATAAAACTATTTAAAATGTAAAATCATTTGAAGGAAGATCAATTTTATATTTAAGTGTTTAAAAAATTATAAATTTTTCAATCATAAATTTAATTTTCCTTTGGTATTTTGTTAGCTTCAGTTTATGAATTTATTGTGAGAGTTAAGGTTGGATCTAGTGGTGAGAGTTGTAGTTGGTTGGACCAAGGTCATGTTTAAAGTTGGACCTTTGTATTGTTTTCCTTACCATAAATACTTACTCCAACTCCACACGTTTTTTTTTTTTGTTAGTTGATTTGCATAAGATAAAAATCGAAATTGAGGCTGTTCCACGATTTAAAGATAATAGGATTGGTGTATTTTGCTTGTTCTCGTACCAATACTTTATCTTGTGTGTTTTTGTTACAAGATAATAATAAGTAGTAAACAATCTTTAAAATGATAAGAATTTTTATAGAACACAGCTAGAGAACTAGAATGAGATATGATATGTATTCTTATGTTAATTATATGTCAATTAAATAATTGGAAACTAACTAAACAATAATGGATTCCATTTTGCACCTTTGTTTTTAAATATGCATCTCATAAAATTGTAAATTCCAAATTTATTATTGTAGTGGCATTATCATGTGGTTGGTGGTAGGTGCTATGCTTGATGGTGGTTGTTGGTGATATTGTGAAGTTGGTTGGATGGTGGTAATGCATAGTAGCCAGTGATGAGCGTTTTATTTTTGTTTTACAGTTTCAGTTTCGAAATATACAATTAGGCGATCTTCAGGATGTATAATTCAAATGTTAAAATTTAAATTTTGTATATTTCAAAACATACAATTAGAAATACAAAATGTGTATTTCAGAACGATCTAGGATACATCTTTTGTATTTTGGATTGTATATTCTGAAATACATATTTCTATTATGTATTTCAGATTTGTACAATATGGAATATAAAATGTATTTTGTAAAGTAAAATCTATAATATATATTTTGTGTTCCTGATTATACAATCTCAAAGACATATTTTAATTCTAGATTATACATTCCAAAATAATATGAGAGACTTGTGTACCTGCTTGGATGCAGTCAACAATGTCATGAAGCTGCAATATAATGAAATTAAATCATCTTTTGAAAAGAGTCACTTTCAATGTGAATTTATATAAGAGATTGCAAGGATTTGTAAATATGCTTTGATGCACATTATTAAGGAGTTTGATTGTGTTAAACATGTTAGTATTGATAATGAGCCTTGTGATTGTGTACTTAGACGTACTCATGGTTTATCTTCTGCATGCGAATAAGCAAAATATAACCTCATTAGTATTCCCCTAAATGCAATTCATGTTATGTGGACTAGACTAAGTTTTTTCTTTTATATGTTGTCATGCGATTCATCCTCTAAGTTGCCTATTCAACACAAGTTTGATGTTATTTTGAATCATTTTAAAAAAGTTGACACTGTAGGCAAAGTGACAATTAAGATCAAGCTACGTGAAATTGCATACCTGGATATGACATCAATGTGCGCACCAATTGATAAGGAAAAAACCAAGGGATCCCAAAAAAGTTGAACAAATATATTTGACAGGTCAAAGCTGACCCATCATATTTTGAGTATGTTGATGTCATTCATTCTATACATGATAGTTCTTCTACTTGAAAGTCAAGTAAGGAAAGGGAAGAAACAATGGTTCCCTTAAACATTAAAGTAGTTCAATTGTTGGACCAGTTTCATCCCCGTACTCACCCTTACATAGTTGATGTTATTCATGTGAAGGTTGATGGTCATTGCGATTATTGATCTATAATTGTACTATTGGGAATGCAGAAAGATTCATGGTCGTTTGTTAGAATAAATTCGTTTAAAAAGATTGGATAGTGGTGTGATGAATATGTTGTATTGTTGGGTGGTTATAAATAGGTATACCAACTAAAAAGAAAGATCATTACTGGTGGATGAGATGTCCACAGTAAGTTATTACACATTTTACAAATTTTTTTCCAACTTCTACGCTATAATCATAATTCTGTAACTAACATTGATGTCTTTGCAAGCTAGTGTAGAGAAATGGATGACTATGCCCGATATGGGATATATTGCTAGTAGATACAATGTTGTTTTAGTGTATTTATCATTGAAGTAAAATATGACGATATTCCCATTACGAAGTAAGTTTCCCAATCTGAATTGACTCATATGTCTTGGACATGGACAATTCACATTTTGTTTAGGTATTTTCAGATGTGTGTGATCATGTTTTACATTCATATTTCCAGTCAATTATCAATTACTTTATATGCTCCAAACTAGTGTAGATGAAATTGTAGGATAGTTGTCCTATACCAACTATAGATAATTGTAGTCTACATATTACTATACAAGGAGACTAAGTTATGGTCTTCATTTTATATTAGTATGGGAGTTACACATAAATACGTTAGCCTTACAATGATTAAGTTTACTCATGCAGACAAATGATTTTATTCTTGTATATGATTTTATTCTTGTTTATGATTTGGATTCCATTCAATTCCATTATTCATAAATTTATTAAAAAAAAACAAATACCTTTGAGAATGTAGAATTAAAATTTATTAAAACATTTTGGATTGCACAATCTGATATGTATTTCTAGATCTAAAAATATATTTTGGAATGTGCAACGAAGTATGTTTTAAAATATTTCAGATTTCAAATTCTAAAATGTATTTTTAAATTCAAAAATATATACCGAATTGTGTAATGTATAATTTTTTTTGTTATGGACAATTTTGCCATTTCATCATCCTATGGGTTGCAAGTTTCAAACATGGGGTAAGATTGCATTCTATACATGTCTAGGGGCAACTCAAATGATATATCAAATATAGAAAATTAAAACTCGTCAAAAGCATATTAACTTAACAAACATAAAACTAAGGGCTAGAATTCTTATTAAGTTTAGCTTTTTTTCTCTTGTTTGCAAGTTGGCACTTAGTAGTCAAATGTTTGATCCAAAATCTCAATAATCCCTTCAACCTAGAAAACTATTTGATGTAACAAAATGGTCGCAAGATTGAATGAAATACGAATAGTACCCACTTAAAACAAAGTAATCAAATATTAGAATCCCATTTGTCAAAGATAATATGTTAAAATGGTCGTTGATAACTTGGAAGAAAAAATAGAAAAAGAGGCTAAAATATGACGTGATTTGAATACCGATCTCTCTTTTGTTTCTCTACATACTACCTATATTTTCAATGTTCAACACTTTGTCTAAGCAGCATAATTTTGTTCATGGCTTGTTTTCAAACTTATCTGCATGCCTAGCAAAAGAAAAAAGTTAATTTTGAAACATGTAATTTTTTATGAAAACTAATTTTATACGAGTCTAACCACATTATTAATTAAATTTAAACAATTCCATATTTCTGAAATTCAACACGTATGATGGAAGAAATCCATTGCACATAAAAATTCTTCATCTCACTCTATATCGAACTACTCACTAAATCCAATCAAATAATTTTCTTGATAATATGTGCTTTCCAACCACTAAAATCACATCATGTCATCGCCTCTATATCAGGAGTAACAGTGGAGCGGTGACAAACTATTGGAGTTTATAAAAAAAATATGCAAACAAATATTAATCACATAATAATATAAATTATTTTATTTGGACGTGATTGGAAGCAGCAACACAACAATCCTAAAAACCCTATTAGTTACTTTGGTTATGATTATGATTCTCATTGTTGACTTTCTATATCCCTCACCACCACCACCACAACTATATGTCTGCCTTTCAAATGGCTAGTTTTGTTCATGATCACACCATCTTGATTTTCAAAACAACCCAACATGATGCCTTGTTTCACCAAATTTCTACTTTACACCTAAGATTATGTCTTTAATCTCAAGAATATAAATGTTTAGATTTTATTGTAATCTATCAATTATTTTTAAATTTTGAGAAAAGTAATGGAACAAGATTTTCCATTTTTTTTTTATTTTTATCTTTGAAAAATCACATTGTTATTACAGCTTTTTAGGAGATATATATTTTGATTAATACTTTTTATTTTTAATATTTTCAAGAAAAGAGGCCTAAGTATATGCCTTATTTTTATAAAACATATGTCCACACAATCTCATTAACTTTTATGTGCAAAACAATAATACAATTTTAGGCTGATTTAGTGTCCTTTCTTCAAAGTATATGTGGTGTTATGATTTGAAATTGTGAATGCAAGAATGGAGTAATAAGCAACTAAGCATGCATGGTGGTTGATATAGGCATGTATATAGGATAAAGTAGGATGGTAGGTTGTGTTATTGGGGATGGAAGAGTATGAATTGGATTAGCAATGAAGTGAGGGAGCATAATTGGCGTCCATGAATTGGTATTGCATGAATCTTGAGTACGTCAGAGAATCTAAGACAATGAAAGAATACGTGCATGGAATATGGAATATGGAATATAATCTATCCTCAAATCAATGCCTCTAATCATGGTGTCGTCTCCCTTCTGTTTTTCTTCCTCTTTCAGTCCACAACATCACTCCCACCACCATGCCAACCAATTCAATTTCAAGTCAGACATTTTCTAGTGTATCATACTGGCCCATTCATCACTGTTTCTTCCTGCACCATCACTCTCTTCTTCTTGTCTTATACTTAGTTTGGTGTGGACAAGTATTTACTATCTTTATGAGGAATAATTTAAGATGTGATGTGTCATAATTGTATGTATTTGATTTAAGTGATTAATTTGAGATAATTTCAAGGAAAAATTTAAAAAATGAAATGGAATATGAAGCAAGGAGTATTTTGTGGATTATTAGATTAATTGTTTTTTTTTACTACAATGGGTTTTTCATTTTAATAATTACCCACATGACATTGTAAACAAAAGAAAAGATCCTGCATAATATTTAATTATTTGTTTATTTTTATTCAAAAAGTGTTTATATTTTAAAATTAAAAAAAAATATATATTTTAAAACACATTTAAGTATTATTTTTACATCACACTAAATAATAATCTATCTATTCTTTTTAATTTAATCAAATCATTTACATTTATCAAAACATTTTTCACTCGTTTCCACTGTGTTTTCATTAAATTAAATCAATTAGCTCACTTTTTATTCACTTTCTTTTCTATTCATTCTAAATCTCCTCCATTTTTTTTTTCTTTTGGTATGAGTGATTTATAACTCTGAGAAATAATTTGAGAATATATGTGAGGATTGTGTATATTTAATTTAGATGATTTAAGATCATTTATAGAAAAACTTTTGAAATACAAAATTTAGTATGAGATGAAAATAGGGCGTCGATTCACATGCACACTTTTAATTATTATTGTTATTATTATTATTATTCTTATTATTCTTATTGTTATTCTTATTATTCTTATTATTCTTATTATTCTTATTGTTATTATTATTATTATTTTCAATTAATTAATAATATTTGTAAATTAATTATAATTTCTAATAAATAATTGATTTCAAGTTTGTCTACTAATCTTTTCCTTTTTCAACTCAAAAAATGTTTATATTTTAAAAAAGACTTATATTGGCAATTATGATATTGAAAAATAAATTATCAACATTTATCAATTCGATCAATTGGTTGTATCAAAATTGGTTTATCTATATGCAAAATTTTGAAGATGTTATATATCAAATAACTAAAATAATATATATATATATATATATATATATATATATATATATATATATATATATATATTGTGTTCCATTTTTAGAATTAATAGTACAAATTTCACTTCCACATTTTAATTGTATTTTGTTATTGAGGTACTGTTCTCTTTCACTGATTTGACAAGACACATTACACTTGCATAGACAAATGATGATCATTCCAATTTGGTTGATAGAATTTATTATATTTTTAATAACAACAAAATTTAGGATAGTGATACTTTGATACCACCGTTCATTTTCTATTTTCATTTAATATTCTTATATATTATTATTTTATTATTTATATAATACTTTATTATATAAAGTAATGTTAAATGGAATGTAAAGATGAAGAATGATGTCAAACAAATATTTTTCTAAAATTTATAACGGATTTTGATTTACAATATATAAATTTTACATATATCATTATTGTTGGATTAGTTAATTTGTGTCTGTACCAATTGTAATTGTATTGAATTAGTTTTGTTAATAGTATTAAATTTTTATTATTTTTATTTTATAAATAAAAATACCATGAATATTATAATATTAAAATAATATAAGTGATGTGACATGATGAAAAACAATTTTAAAATTTGGATAAGTATTGGAAAGGAAAGAAAAATAGATGAAAGAAAACAGAGAGTGAGTATTTTTTTTTTTTAAAAAAAAAACGCTAAATTTGATTATGAATTATGAGATTTACATCTTAAGTAAACTAAACTGACGTTTGAGAGTTCAACAATTAAATGTTATCATATGAAAAAATAATATTGAAAATAAAAATTGAGAATAAAAACATAGAGAAGTCAAACCAAATTCATGTATGAAAATATATAAAAAAAAAAAAAAATCCTTAAAAGAAATTAAAAAAAAAAAAAAAAAAAAAAAATCCTTAAGAGAAATTAAACAAAACGGAAAAAAAGGAGGTTCAAACTTATTATAAAATAAATATAAGCTAATAAAAGTTGCAAAAGAATCAAAATATTTAAAGGTTAATTTTTCTTAATTTTAAAATTAGTGAGCTTATTTACATAACGATTTTCTTTATAAAAATATGAGAAACTTTAAAATCCATAGCATCACAGTCAATAATTTATTTCCTCCATCTTTATCTAATATAGACCATGAAACAACTAAATGAGAAGAAAATGTATGGCAAACCAAAAAACGTCACACCTTAATTACACTCTTCTATAGCGACCCAATATAGAATTATTTTTCAAAATAATTTCAGTTATCCTAAATTCTTTCTTAGGCCTAATAGTTATATCAAAATATTTCAATATAGACAAACATTAATATCATTATTCATTATTTTTTTAAAAGAGTTACATAATAAAGGGATATTGAATCTTTGATTGTACGTATAACAACCTCCATATATGTTAAGACAAAAGTTTAACACCATGTAATTTTTGATTTAGTGCTTAAACCAACAAAGCATGAAGTTGTGTTTGTTAAGGCAAAGATCATATCATACCAGCACATCATCAATCAAACTAAGGAATTGTTGATAAACAACAATGTCTATTGAAGAATGAAGAATAGATGTAAGATGTAGATGGACTCTTAAAGAGATGGAGAACAAAATCCAACCAATGGAAAGAGAAGATTGGCGCAACAATGAAGCCCATGACACTTAAAAACATGTGGTAATGTAGAAAATGAATGAAAGAAACTACTAAACAATGTAAAAGGAAATTAAAAATGGATTGAAAAGTAAAAGAGTAGAAGAATACACCACCTTAGGGATGAATCTCCAAGGATGAGTGCATGAAGAGCCACCACTTGAGAAAACTTCTCAAGATAAGAACTCAAAGACAAAGAGAAGAGAGACACTCTCAAATTCTCAAAACAACTCAAAGGATATATCTCATTAACTTCCTTCTATGATTTAGACAATGGTAAGCACTCCTTTACATAGAGCTAGGTGACATCTAAATGGAGTGTGAAGAGTCAAAAAATTTAACAAAAGTTAACTAGGATTAAGCTAAACTAATCTCTTAAAAGTTAGGGAGTTGCACTTGATAGTTATCTAAGTACATAGAATGTAATAATTACAAAAAGATGACTTGGCAATCCTTGCACATGGGTGCATATGATGCGACACTTAGAGAGCTTCAAAGGTCAAGGAGTTTATCTCAAGTTACTTTCCTCCAATTCTCTTCTTCTCGCAAGTTGCTTCTACTTTTAAGAGCTTTACTTGTTTTATTCTTTTTATTTCTTCTTCCTTTTGTTTTTGCTCCTTCAAAATGCTTCTTTATTTTTTCTTTTTGTTTCATAGTCGTGTTCCTTATTTTTATTCCTTCATGCTCCTCTTCCTCTTGCTTCTTAGAAGTCTCATTTGTACATGTATCACCCTTCATTTCCTTCTCAATTTGGGCCTTGACTTTCTCATGCAACTTCTTGACATATTATGCTTTGTCCTACCCAAACTTATCCTTAAATTGAGAACTATTAGGTAAAGGCAACAAATTCAACGATGAAACCCATAAAAAATTTAAAAGGGTGACAATTAAGTACTACTTTGTATAATTGGTGAAGGACCATCACCAAGACTGTAGACAAGAATAAAAATGCCACTGAGCTAGAGCCTTGATCAGGAGCTTATTAGGATTTTGGGCCTAATTGTGTTTGTTGGGCCTCCAAACAAGCTTTTGGGCCCAAGTTTACATTTGAAGAGATCACTCTAGAGTTTGGAGCATCAAGAAAATAAGATCTCTATTTGTAAAATGCTATAAAAGTAGTTTAGAATTTATTTTGGACCAAGTGAAATAGGATTTTGGGCCTTGTATTTTAGGCCAAGGTAGTGCAGGATTTTAATTTTGGGTCTTATATTTGGATCAAGGTTTGTAGAAGAACAAATCTTAACCTTTGGAAGAGAACGAGGTGGCATCTCATGGAGCTCACTTAGGGCTAGGTGGAACCTTGTCATACCTTGTCATGTTTCCCATGATTCATTACCACATGTCACATCCTCTATGAAGAAGATCCTCATCATTCATGGCTTGACACTTGTCACAAACTCATCTGAGAGTTTTTAGAAGCTTGTCTTAGAAGTTAGGGTTAAGGTAAGTGAATAATTAGAGTTGGTCATAATTTTCCTATAAATATGTGACTCTTGTAAATAAAAATTAAGTTTATGAATGAGTATAAAATTGCTATCAAAATTTTTTGGTCTTCTACTTGTTCAAGATATCTCTCTAGAGTAGTCTCCTAGGACTTTTCTCTAGTTTTTCTCCTAGTGTGTTGGCCTAACCTCACCTAGGTTTTCATTGAATTTCTAGCTCTAAAAACTTCCAAATTGCACTTCAATTCATCTTTTATGTTGCCTACATCCATTGAACTTGAAAAATAACATCAACACATGGAAGATAACACATTGGTGGAAGCATATGGAGGACTTTTTTCCATCTCCATGTGGTAAACACTCTTCTCAAGTCTGAAGATTTTTTTGAATAGTAGCTCTAAGAAGAGTAGAAAGGGTTCTACTCATCTCCTCATGTCCATCTATTTGGGGTGACAAGTTGTTAAAAACAACAATTTAGTTTCAATCTTACCCTACAAAGTTATCCAAAAGTGACTAAGGAATTTAGAATCTCGGTCACTTACATACTTCTAGGCTATTCACGCAATCTTACCACTTCCTTTAAAAATAAATTAGCCACATAACATGCATTATCTACTTTCTTGCAATGTATAAAATGAGTCATCTTAGAAAATGTGTCAACCATATTGGACCGTAGCAAACCTAAAACAATATCGATAAAAATATCAATGCAAGGATGTTCTAGAATAGGTAATGGAGTATACAAACCATTTGACATGACTTTAGATTGAGCTTTCTTTCAAACAATACACTTATCACAAAATGTATGCACCTAATGTTTCATATAAGGCCATTAAAAATGCTCATGTAAGATTTCATATGTCTTTGACACCCCAACATGACCTATTAATCCCCTTTCATGTGTCTCTTTAACAAGAATTTTCCTAATTAAACACTTAGGAATGCAAAGTCTTATGTCCTTAACTAGATACCCGTCATGTTTAAAATACCACTCAAATGTAGTATGAGAACATGTATGATAGATGTAACAAAAATCAACATCATGTTCATGCAACATTTTAATGCACTGAAAGCCAAGAAATTTAGCTTCTAGAGTAGATAGAAAAACATACCTGTGTGACAAAGCATGAACAACCACATTAGACTTACTTCTCTTATGCTTGATGATATAGGGGAATTATTTAAGGAACTCCACCCACTTGTCATGCCTCTTGTTCAACTTACCCCGTCCTTCCATGTACTTTAAAGATTCATGATCACTTTTAGGTAGGAGATAATATTGCCATGCTTGTAATGCTCTAACTAATGCATATAACTACTTGTCATATATTGGGTAGTTAAGGGCCACACCATATAGTTTCTCACTAAAATAAGTAATTAGGTGTCCCTCTTGCACTAATATAACTCCTATTCTCACTCCAGATGCATCACATTCAACTTCAAAAGATTTTACAAAGTTAGACAAAGCAAGAATGAGTTCATGTATCAATATTTCTATGAAGGTAATAAAAACTTTCTCTTGTTTCTCTCTCCAATTAAATTGTGAATGCTTCTTGACTAGTTCCATTAGAGGTGATATTGTAGTACTAAAGTCCTTAATAAACCTTTTATAAAACTAGCAAGCCCATGAAAGCTTCTTAATTCACTCACATTTTTAGGAGTTTCTCATTCTTATATTGCTTTTATTTTTTTGTTTTCTACATTCACTTCATTATTTATTTATTTATTTATTATTATTATTATTATTTGTTATTTTTATTATTAGTATTATCATTATTGTTGTTATTATTATTGTTATTATTATTATTATTATTACTATTATCACTATCATTATTATTATTTTTATTACCAATAGATTAAATTCAGTGATAACTTGGTGGATGATTTACTGACGAATTATTCATCGGTAAAATGGTGATAAATCTAGTGTAGAATTTCGTTGGTAAACTGACGATTAATTTACCGATAACTAATTAAGTGGTAAATTTTTTCAACAGTAAATGAACCATCAAATTTCTTGTCGCTTAAATACATTGGTAACGACATTTTACTGATAGATACAAATCCGTTGATAAGTTTTCGTTGGTAATTTCAGTTTTCCTTATTGTGAAAATAACCCAATTGTCTACAATTTTTTCAAGTCTCTTCTTTTCACATACATTACAAGCATGTCTATTCATTTTGAAGATGGTGAACTAACACTAAAAGTCTTCTAGCAACAAACATTTAAATAGTTGGAAAAAGTGTTTGATACAAAAGACTAAATATAAATATGACAATAGAAAAAAATAGAATATATAATATTTGAAAAATAAAAAGCTTCAAAAAATTCTGCTTGCTTCAAAAGTTATTGAATCTTCTATGCAAGCAAATTTCAAGAGTTCCATAAAGTTATATTTTAGCAATAGACGGTCTAAGTAAATCTTTAAGAGTTGCTATACAAAGTTGATAAAATATCCAGTTGATTTTTTCTTTTCTTTTTTATTCTCTACTTCATATTGTTTTTTCTTCTTTCATATTATTTTTCTTTACCTATCCAGTCCACATCCTTGCGCATATATAGTTCAAATCACAACTACATACAATCCTCATCATTTTTGTTGTTGTTACTAAGTATTGTGGATATGAAAGTCATGTTAAATTTGCTATTGTGTTTGCTTGAATGAACATTGATTGAATATACAAGCCTAAATAATTGAGTGTTGGAAAGGTTATATCTATCTTGTATCATTATTTCTTTTCTAGATTTGTCATATTGTTTTGATAAAATCCAATATTAGGTAATTCACTCACATTTTTCAGATTTTCTTATGTTCTTGCTACATGATTTGTTAGTATTATTTAAGATCACAACTGTAATGATGATTTCTTTTTACCGATATTTAAACCAAGGGTGAGAAATAGGTAAACTTCTAATTGCATAGTTAGTGTCAACATCTAATTGTATAGTCAATGTCTCATTGCATAGTCTAATTACATACATATTTTATTTTTTTTGTATAAACATTGTCTGCGTAATACATAACACATTTTCTGCATATTGATGTACATAGTAGTTATATGTTGTGAGTTGCTTTTGTCATCAATAAAAAGGAGGATATTGTTCAGTCATTAGACGATCTCATGTTTAACATTCACTAGATGATCTGATGCTTAATGTTATGTTTTGATGATAACAAAATCAAGTTTAATATTTAATAATCATTTGTTCTAACAGTGTTTTGTAAAAGTTGTAGGATTAGATTATTTGTGTACGATTAAACAGTCAAAGTCAAAGTGTATAATGGATTCTTCAGAGTAAACGGTCTAAACGTCTAATGGATTCTTCAGAGTAGATGGTTTAAGCGTATAATGGGTTCTTCAAAGTAGACCGTCTAAGCTTGTAATAGGTTCTTCAGAGTAAAAGTCTAAGCGTTTAATGCTTCTAAAATTACATGAACCAAATTTGATTATTAGTTGTGATTAAAATAAGTTTTTGAAAATAAATATTATTAAAAAATAAACTTAATTGAATTTTAATTTGAAGATAAAACATGTTTTAATGAATAAACATAAAATAAAAAAATCTTGTTATTCTTTATTTTTTCGTTCGAGTTTACGCTAAATTTTTGCAAAGAAAACATGTTTTTTTTTCCATTTTTTTGTTTTAGTGTATGATGCATCTATTTTGTTTCATTTGTTCTTTTTAAACGAATTCGAAATAAAAAACTTCGAAGATTGAAGATTTTAGTTATGCAGTGCTATAAGTTTAGTTAGTTTCAACCATTTAGTACTAAAATGATTGTCAACACTCAATTTTGTCTGAGAAAATAAATTTATTTCTTAAGAAAATTGAAAATAAAGTGTGTTCAATTGATTTAAAAAAATATACAAAAGGAAAAAGTTTTTAATTAGTTAGAAAAAAAGTAATTTTCTCTAAAAAGAAGTCAAAAAGAGTGCTTTACGGTTTCAATGTAGTTTGGGCCTAGCCCACTAAAAAAGAGAAAATAAAACTAAAATAAAAAAGATGTTGCATATTTGATTATTTTATTTCTAATTTTGAGGGCTCTAATTTTATTTTCAATTTGAAGATTCTTAAGGGTTTTGATTTCATTTTTTTTAATTTGAAAATTTTAGATTTATTACAATTTGAGAGTTCTGATTTTATTTTTTAATTTCAAGATTTTTGGATTAATTTAAAGATTTTTGGATTAATTACAATTTGAGGAATCTGATTTTATTCAAATTTAAAGATTTTCAGATTTATTGCAATTTAAGGATTCAAAATTTATTTTACCATTTAAGAATTTTAATTTTATTTCCAATTAAAAGTTCCGTACTCTACTCCCCCACTATTTATTCACCTACACACAAAGAAAAGATACAAATAATTCATTCATTATTCTTGACACACAGAAAGAAGAAATTCGCAAATGATCTCTTCCTCCGTGTCTCATCTTCGAGTCCAATAACATGTTAACCCAACAAGGTCAAGGTTGCAACCCATAAACAACATCAACATATTCCAATCTGTCATCTCTTTATTTTCTCATCCACCAGAAACAATTCACAATCAAAAGTGATTTCACAAAAAGTCATTCACAATAAAAGACATTTATAATCAGAGCGAAGACCAAAAGACATTTATAATCAGAGCGAAGACCAGTGGGTTACACATGTATAATTTCATTTACATTTCATCTCTTGCTCAATTTCAATTTCAATATCATCATTCAAATCAACAAAAAAAAAAGAGAAAAAGAAAAAAGGTAGAAATTGCCACTTCTCGACAACCCTTCGCATCATTCTTTACATCCTTCTTATTTTATTTACATACAATGTTTTGTTTACTCACCCACTAGCTTTGCTTTTTTTTTTTTTTTAAATATATATAATAAAAACTGGGTTTGTGTATTTGGTTCAACATCTCTATTAAATGTTTTGCAATTTTTTTTAATACACCACCACCATATTTTGTTTTCTTTCTATATGCAATAATTAAAAAGAACTTTGTCCATCACAACTTGTAAATAATTTGAGATACTTGTATGGTTGTACGTATAATCTAGTATTTAATTTTATTATTTAAAATATTTTTATACCATAAATAATACGTTTAGAATAATTGTTTTAGATATCAAAATAATCACATGCATCATGCACAATTTAGGAAAAACTTTGAAAATAATAGTTATTTGGGTATTTGTAAGATCATCTGCACCATCTTATACTCAATATCCATTTAAACAAATAAAAAATATAATTTTCTCAAATGAATGGTTTACACAATCGTTGCTAACGGTACGATTTGTCAAGAGTATCATGAAAAGTCGCTCACACTATCTCGAGCTTTAAATGTTTATAAAAAATATTAAAATTTACAAAATTATAAAAATTATCAACTTTTCCAAATATCAAATTTTCAAAAATTTTAAAAAATATAAATAAAAAAATAAAAAAAATCAACACACCAACAAATAATTTTCTATCTAGAACTACGTAAATCGTCATTTTTCATAATTGATGGAAATACATATGAGCAAGGTTAATCATTGTCTAAAATTATTTTCTTTGTTTCTACTAGCTTTTTTGTTTTTTTTTTTGGTAAAAGTAAACATTCTAAAATACCACACTCATGTTTTGCTCACTTGAGTAAAGGTACTGTCTTAAGATGTTCCTTGTAGGATGCTAATACATTTCCTATACGTAACCGACTCCCGGATTCTAATCTGATTTTGCATAATGTTTGGTTTTTCCATAATGTTTCATAATAAACTATGATGACGACTCCTCTGTTTGTTTTTTTTCTAAGAAAACATATTTATATTTTTCTTTCGTCGCCCCTATCACGACCCTGGTTGCGACGATGATGATCCAGAAAATCTACAGAAGATTGAAGCAACAAATTAATGATGTTTTGATTTGTTTTTCACTTATTTTTCACTCAAAATTAACGCAAAAAGATTAAAGATGTGATTCTATTTCAAATATCTAGTACCATATTCAAGATTCATTTTTTGATCATTGATACCAAAGAGGATATAGAAGAATTCTGCAAAAAAAATAAAATAATGGAGTGAAATTAAAGTAGTTAACTCAATTTTAGCATCTATAAATAGAACTTGAAGAGTAGAACGAGTACTTAAGTAAGCCAAGCATTTACAACACATTCAAGAGTATATATAGTGAGCGTCTCTTGAGTTTTGAGCGTGGAGTAGTTTTTGAGTAACTATACCTTGGGATGAGCATCTAAACGTTTGTAATTCTCCATCTTGTGAAGTAATACTAGTGAGTTCTTATTATTGTACTCTTTGTGAGAGTGTTTTTTTATCTTCAGGAGTTCGTGGTCTCAGGAGGAGATCAAGAGTGTTACATGAAGTGGAGATAATACCTGAGACACTTAAAAGCAAATACACAGAAAGTCTACAACAACATCATCTATATTTTTCATGAATCTTCATCTTCAAAACGTCATCAATTGAGACTTGAATGTCTTCAAGACCAATAATAAATCATCAATAAAGGTAACAAAATAAATAGGGCTACCACCACAAGTTTAAATCTCAATTGTGCATAAGTTTGAGTATACAATCTCCAACAATTTCTTTGCTGTCCATGATCTTGTTGGAAGAAATGATCATTTATGTTTCTTTGTAATTGGCAACTCTCACACACACTATTTGGAATATCCACAAGCAATCATCAATTGGCACAATAGAACTCAAACAATCTTTTCATGTTGAGGTTTTAGAGGGAATATACAGTTTGGAATAATTTTTACCTTAACAATAAACCTTTTGTTAATTAATGTACCACATCCATGCTCAATCTTCATATTGTAGCCTTTCTAAAATAGTTATCTGATATTTAATAGGTTGTGATGAAAATCAGAAACATAAAAAATATTAGAGATGAAATTTTTAGTACGCAGTATTCTTCAATCTAATTGTTATTATGTCTTTTCCTAAAATTAGAATATTGGTGTTGTTGCCAAATTTTAGCATTGACTTCACCGATCTATCTATAAAATGGAAAGTAGTTCCTCGTTTTCGTATATATGGTTATTAGAACCAATATCTAATCATCAAAAGTTTTCATTCTCTAAAAAATTGTTTTCCAAAAATAAACTTTACAGGCTATTTAAATTCTCATCAATACTTTAGCATTAATTTTCTACAATGTTAAAGTGTTGTCAAAAATCTATAATTTGTTGGCCAGACATTTCATAGTGAAAGCAATTAAAATTAATTTCTAGATAGATACTGTCTCTACCTTTTTCTTGATTAACAAAACCAAGAATTATTATTCGTTTTTCCTTGTGTAGATGATTTGAAATTTTTATCTCCATTTGTTAAAATTACTACGTCGTCCTCTTCTTATAAAATTACCACGACTTCTTTATCTAAAGTTTCTTCTTCCTTTACTACTAAAAGCATCACGACTTCTGCCTTCTAAACCTTAACTAAATTCTACTGTATATTTTAAATTGACCTAAATTGTCAATGCTTCTTCAATTTATCTTTTCAATTTTTTCTTATAATTATGCTATTGACACAGTGTTTATGTTACGAGACTCTACTATTATAGCCACCACACAATCATAATTGATAAAAAAAAAAACGTAAAATTTTCTTCACCCCCTTATTGTCAGAAATATCTTCTATATATACTCTCATTTTGTTAATGAGGCCGACAATGCAAGTAATATTTTTTTAACACTTTCTAATTTGGACATCTTACTTTTTGTCATAATCTCTTCTTTGATTTTTTCACCTTATCTACTCTTTGTGTATGATAACTTTTTAAGTGTCCCATACACTTTAGACAATTTAACAATTTGCAATTTTACTAATAGAATAGTCTACTACTCGTTAGATTTGTAACCGTGGCAATTAATTCTTCCTTTGATTTCCTTCATTACAGTGTGCTAAACTTAACTTGATAAAAACTCCAAATACTGTGAACGTTTGAATAGGTAGTCATCTATAACTTCCAACAATTACAATCTTGTTTCTCATCTAGTTCGAAACTTGATAATATAATATTATATAATATTATAATTGTTGTCATATCTTACTATGTTAAATTCAATATATGTACTATAAAAACTTTGTTTTGTTTCGTTTGTTATATTTTTTTCTCTTTCTATTTTTCCACACCTACACACTCTCTTAGACTCACAATATCAATGTTAGATTTGTGCAATTCTAATACCAATTTAATATCACTAAAGTATCATAACACCTCAATAAAGTTTATGTTCACGAAAACAAAAAATAAGAAAAAGAACTTCATAAAATATTATTCAATAACTTAACAATCTTTTATATATTACAGAATGTATAGTAATGCGTTTACATAAATTTTATAAAATGCATTACTAATAATAAATAATAATAATAATAATAATAAGACAAAGAAAATGTAGTTACCTCTTAAACAAATAAAAGTAATGTGACTTAATAAACTCCATTAATTTATGTCATTAAATTATATATATTTTTTGTAGTTTTCTTCCTCGATTTTCTTTTTTATCATTCAAAGTGATCGGTAAAGCCACAAACTATGTGCCACACAAGTTCCCAGTTAACCACAAATTAAAAAAATGAATAGTGCGAATTCTTTTGGCTTTTGACTCAAAGTTCATTTTAGGTAAAGGTGACAAGAAAAAAAATAAAACAGCATCATCTTTCTGTTTTTAATTGAAAAGTTGTAAAGCACACAACATATTATGGATCATTATAAAATTATTTCCTTATAACTCAACCTTTTACCGTTGATCGGAATAACTTTTTTGTTAGAATTTTAAATTTTTAATATTTAGGCAAAAACCTTAAAAGATAAGTTATTCAAATCGTGCTTTAGGCCTTTAAAAATTGAAGGAGAAACATGCATTGTATTCTAAACTCATTCCTAAGATAGAATCAATATAAAAGATCGAGTCAAAGCTAAAGAAGAATATATACTTTATGGCTAAAGTTATGAAACAGCAGTGCCAATAGTTAAATGTAGACAAATAATTTGGTAACCTTGGGTCTAACTTATAGTATTATTATATGTAATTTCTTTTAAGTAGGAGTTTGACCTATTTAAAAGTTTGATTTGACTTAAAACTCTGTTTAGTAATATGTTTTATTGAAAAAATTATAAACAAAATAATAAATCTAATCAGACTTATGCATCATATAAATTATTTTTTTATTTTTTAAAGACTAATATGAAATAAAATAAGATCTTTTAAAAAACATATATCTTTAATCTGTCATAAATGAGAAAAGCTTTAAAAGCTCAAATAATTAAAAAATAATAAAAATGGTAATATACACAAAAGAATAAAAATTAAAATAATCGAACTTTCTACTATTTTATCGAGTCAACATGCTAGAGCAAATATAATTAATCTTTCTCTAAAAAATAACAATTTAAATTTGAAAAATATTTTAATTATTTAATAAAAATATAAAAAATGAATTAGTCAAAGTAAATCTGAATTGGATTTGTTAAATATAATATAAAATTTGAGAAACTTGATTGAAAACATTAAACCATATGATGAGAATAAAAATAAATTTTATTTAATTATAAATTTATTATATAATTATAAATTTTGAATAATAATTATCATTAATATTATGCAACTAATAATTTGTAACCAAATGGTACAATATAATTCCTTCAACTTATATATATATATATATATATATATATATATATATATATATATATATATCATTCATTTTAATTACTGTAAATTTATTTATTTTTCTCGTGTTACATAAGTATGATATTCATATTGAGTAAACTATTATTATTATTTTTTATTAATTATAAGTAGGGATAAAAATATGAATCAATGACCCTGAGTTATATATAAACATACATGTTAACACATTTAGGTTTACATTTTTTTGTTATTTATTATTGATATTAGTAGTTA
>Ga0209489_105072_pt1 | contig 23397 bp, 8 predicted proteins | sample SiratrowhiteBW_FD_187527 | JGI IMG/M metagenome (GOLD analysis project Ga0209489, IMG submission 187527) | Root nodule microbial communities of legume samples collected from California, USA - Siratro white BW (SPAdes) (version 2) | ecosystem: Host-associated > Plants > Roots > Nodule | place: USA...
TATATATATATATATATATATATATGATTATGAATTTATTAAAATCTACTAATCTAGTTTATAATGTGAAAAAATAAAAAGAGAAACTTTTGTAAAAAAATTTAATATATTTTTAATATAATTATTAATATAATTTAAATATAAATTATTATATTAATAATGATTATAAAAAAATTAAAATGTATATATTATTTTAATATTATTTAATTATAAATAAATAATTAAAAAAATTAAAAAAATTTACCTTTTGCATATACTTCTTTCCATATACTTCTACACAGATACACCTCTTCTTATTTCTTTTCTGTTTTGCTTCCACAACTTGCGTTCTTCCACACCTTATTAAGCTTATTCTTTCTTTTTCGATTTTTCTTCCACAGCATTACCTTATTCTTCTTCCACAACTTATTTTTCTTGCCTTCCTGGTCTTCTGCTAAAGCTTCTTTTCTTTTCAATTTTTGTAGGTATTCTTAACCAAATTTATAAGTTATGAATGATACTTGTCTGTTTTGATTTCGTATGTAAGTTGATTCATTTTTCAAATATTTTTTACTTTGAAGATTTTTCTATTTTGATTTTGTATTTAATCTGTTTTGATTTCATATTTAATGTTTTTTCCATCTTTTCCGCTTCTTTGCTCCACCATCGTGTTTTCTCACTTTTTTGCTCCACTGTCGTGTCTTCTTCGCCTCTCCTATCCATCGACGTGTCCTCTCCGCACGTCTAGTAACAAGGACCGCGTCCGGCCCAAGAAGCTTTGTTCGATGTGGTGTCATACACGCTTCCGTCTCATTTCGGTGTCAACAACGTGGTGGATGCAGGAAAGCGGCTATTAACCGTCATGTCAGAGCTTCATAGATTTAAATACAACTTTTTATGATCTTAAGGTATTTGTCGAAGAATTGAATCGATGTTGGAATTGATAGTTAATAAAGGTCACATTGTTAAGGGTACACTAGTGTCAGATAGAGCACATATAGCCTTCATGCTAACAAGAAACGTGACAAAAGAAAGAGTTGTGTATGGCAAGAGCCGCGACACAAACATAGTTGATCAATTTTTTTCCACTTATGTATTTATATGCCTTTTCAACACGTACAACTTGTTTATTTAATATAGATTTGTTTGAGTTTGTTTATTATTTAATTATTCCGTACATGATAATTAAATTTGTGGGTACAAATAATAAAAAAAACAATTATATGCATAATAAACTTAAATTCTCATGGCTTAAGGTCAGAAAGATTTAAATACAAAGTTACAAATATCGTCTAATGGCTATTATCTACATCAAAATTTGCATCTGACATGACCAAGCTTGGGTGATCATATAAAAATGAATAGATCACAACATATTTGCTCATGGATCGAACAACCTTTGATGGAGGATCACTTGGAAGACCACACATAAAACCACTCACAAGGGTCATGGTTAGAAGAATGGAGGAAGAAGAAGGGCTTTGTATAGTAGTAATTTTTTCCTTTGTATAAGAGTAATTTTTTCTTTGTATAAAAAAAAAGCTTAGGTGGGCTAAGTTTTGGGCCTAATTGAGGGTTTGAACCCCAAGGTGCAACCCTCCTCATTAGGAGAGTCAAAACATTAATTGAGGAGGTCAAAATGGAGTCAAACATAACCTACCACAAGCCTACATGACTATGCACACATTATGGAAGTTTTGGAGCTTATAAACACTTGAAAAATACAAGATTTAAGCAATATGAGACTTGGGACATGTGTGTATGTGCGAAAATTACAAATGCAGCTATACTTTGAACATTCTAGTCCTACATTCCCTAGACTAATGAGTGTTAAGAATTCCTAAGCTTATAAATAAAATTTTATCCCCCACTCTTGTAATCACTTCGAAATTGAACTTGAATTTGACTATACATTTTGCTTGTCTTCTTGTTCTCTTAAAGTCATTTGAATTCAACATCTGCTGTACAAAAGAGTGAGTTTTTCAAATATTCGTATCGTTGATCACCTCCAAACAAATTAGGATATTCATAACGCCACTGACTAAGTTCTTTAAGCAAGTTCCTGCAAACAACAACCTATGACTCCTCTCCCATAACCAACAATGTAACAACAACACGGTAACCACAATAACCATCAATAGTATAGGGATGAACCCATACAGAAAATTGATCAAGCATAGGGATTGATTGTGTTTCCAGGGTGTCTTTTATAACTCCCTTGCTAGCTTTCCAAGTATATGAACTATCATGTTGTGAATGTAAGGCATTGAAATGCTCAAATAAGAGAGATTCACTTAGTTGATTTTTGCAAATTTAGTAACAAAATCCTTTTCCACACTTTTTGTTTTTACTTTCACGTTGGTGCACACAATGATGTTATATTTAGATATGCAATTTTGTACAATCTATTCTTAATGTTAACCTTACCAGTAATATCAATCACTATTTGAAAAGCTTAATCATGTTCATATGACATGCAATAATTAGGGGTATGCTACATGATCCAAATGAAGCCAATTCAGAAGTACAAGGAAGACCATGAGTAGATTTAGAGGTACAATCACAAGGAACTTTATCTAATCCAATCCGTTTAACTCTATAATTCTCTTATCCAATATGTTGTAAAACATATTTTAACACAGCCAAACAATTTTTTATACATTGTCATGTTAAAGACATGATGCACCACATGAAAACTCTAATGAAGCTTGAATTGCATTATGTTGAAAGATAATAATTTTGTTAATAGAATACCAAAAAAAGCATAAGTCTCCCATGGAGGTATGAAGCACCGTCTTCAAATTCCAATGTGTAGCCTTAACCCTACAAAGGAAAGGTTTCCAAATAAATTTCACAACAATGTACGATTTAGATGTACATACCTATTACTTGTGCTACCTAAGTGCATCGTCCTATTTATTCATGCCTTATCATTTTTTTTGTGGACTTAACCAAGTAGCATTCACATAATCAACAAATATGGGACATAGAGAACAAACAACTTCAAATGCTTGGAAAATTTTGAAATCCTTCTACTTGATCACAATTCACAATAGATCAACAAGTTTTTATCACTTGATCCCATGTCTCTCTTGGATACACTAACATTTTGCACTTTGCTTTCACATTTTTATCAATGTAAAAGTGGCATAAAAGGTTATACACTTCAGGAAGCACAACATTTATTGCATTCATTAGAGAAATATCTCTACTAATAACTACGACCCTAGGAATCAACCCTAACAACCCTTTAAGTCTCTAAAGGGCTCACATAAAGTTATTTTCATGTTCAGAAGCGAGTAAAACAAATGTAGTAGAGAAAGTCAACCCCATTGAAGCAACACCAACAACCTTAGGTAAGGGGATCTTGTACCTATTCATTTTGTAGGTAATATCCATCATCAACACAATGTTAAACAAATTTAGTAGTTTCACTAAATCAGTGTGTGTCCAAAATATATCTTGCACCACATTTGTATCTACATTAAACCTTGATGAGTCATTAATTTTCCCTATTTACTTGTCTTTATGTACTTATTTTTATTAGTGATTTATGTTTAACTACCTATTATTTTTTCTGTTTCACTGTTTGGGCTTCATTTACTAGAAATTCGTAATTTTTTTTAATTTGGATTTTCTAAGCTAATTTTATTATTATTTTTAGGGCAACTTTAGAATTTTATTGGGGTTAGAAATTAATTCTAGATTGAAAGAGGAGCTGCCACATTATCAGTTTTTATTTTTAGTTTTTACTTTCAGTTTTTATTCGTTGGACTAGAATTGAATAAATTTGGGCCCATTAGGTTTAGTGTTGAACACTTATTTAGGTCTAGCCGCCTGTTACAAAGAGGAAGTGAACAGAGAAGCATACAGTTCTTTATTTTCTGCTTTTGGGATTCAGTTCATTCTTTCTCTGGAAAAATTGGTTCTGTATTCATTTTCTTTTCTCTGCAATTATGTTTTGTTTTTGTTTCAATTCGATTTCGTTTTCTATTTTAATTCAATTTCGTCTTCTATTTTTAATTTAATTTTGTTTTCTATTTTAATTCAATTTTGTGCTTAATATTCGTTTGCTTTATTCAAATTTAATGGAAGGCTAATTTATAAGGTTATCCTTTTGATTCAAATTGCAATGAAGCTTTGAGTTGTTATTGTGTTATTTTTGTTCTCTTCGTCTCTTAACACTTCATCATTTTATTTCTGTGCTTAATGCTTTTACTTTCATGCTTAATGTTTCAGTTAATATGAATTGTGTCTTTGTTTATGCTTAATGGAGTGTGTTATGAGTTGTTGGGATGGAATGAATGATGTATGTGAATGCTTAATTTGCATAAGGAAAACTTGTGTTAATTCTCGCTTAGATTCGGGTTGGAATTAGGGTTCAATAAGTTGAGCATGAATTTTTGTATCCTGTGATAAGCACTGCAATCTAATCAAGAGAGTAATTTAATTCGGTTAAGGAAATCTAATTCAGTTGTTGGTTTTTATTTTATTAAATATTTCACGAAAACCCTCTTTCTCTTTGTGTGTTTAATCCTTTGATAGGAACTAGGTTCTTGGGAGACGACCTAGGAGTCACTTCCTAGTACTGCATTTAACTGCATTTATTCGACTAGATACGGCTTCGATCAAACCTACATCAATAAAGATATACATCTCTCTGAAGTAACATCATCAATTGTTGCATTTTAGTTCCATGACCTCGTTCTGATCATTGATATATAATAATGACATTATAAACTTGCTTTATGGTGGTCACATTCTTAACATTATGGTCTTTTATTATTAGCAAAATATTTTTAAACTTCGTTGAATTCTTTATCATATAAAAAAAAGTATTGACTTCTTATTAGGTGTTAAGCGACTAACATATCGATGACCTATTGGTGTATCTATCAAGTCGTGATTATGGGAGGCATGAAGTAATTTTACAATCCATTTTTCATCACTTTTTATCGTTTTCCCTCAGAACTAAAAGAAAAGTCAGATTTTTTACTTCCACCTTTAGTAACCCCTAAGTCATTTTTATATCATATATATTTATCTCATTTCTCATAACCTAATAATATGTATGTCTTTCTTTCTTGTTAACCATTCGATGTATCTAACTCTAATGTAATAATAACAAAACCAAACTCATAGACAATCTTATCTACTTCACAAGGTAAAATCTAAAAAAAAATTATAACAACTTATATTTCATTCACCAAATATGTTTACCAGATAGGCAATATGTAAACACTTTTGTGGCATTAACCTATACCTCATCTCTCATAAACACATTTGTATATTCATATCCCTATATTTATTTTCTAATACATTACAAGATATTGGTCAGTTGATATCAACATTATCTAACACCTCCCATACGTCAGTCCCATACCTCGAGTGCAAAATCTTGAATGCAGGACATTTTTAAGAATAATTCAATTCAAGTTAGACATAAAAATTCACAACAAAATGCATTCTAAAATTAAAAGAAAAATTGACTTTCAAAATTTGAAATTTAGAATACAAAATTATAATTTCAGAAATATAATTCCTTAAGTCAAAATTTTCATTCCAGAAATTATATTCAGAGTAAAAAATTACAATTCCATAATTATATTTCTAGAATTGTAATTTCGTATTCTAAAATATGATTTTTAGAATAAAAAAAATTTACTATTCTTGAATAGTAATCATTGATCTTTTAAAAAGAATACACTTTCAGATTGTGTTTTCGAGATCACAATTCTAGAAAACATGTTTTAAAAACCATTCACTATCGAAAAATACCTTCCACAATACATATTTGGGAAGTCTCTTCTAGACTCCGATTCCCACAAACTGCATCTTCTACATTTAGCTATTATTGCAAAAAAAAAAAAAAAAAGAAAGCCAATCATTCATACTTCAAATCACCTCCCCTTACTTTTGAACACCACCACCACGTCCACCACACCTTACCTGAACAATCCCGAGCCTCCACAACCCACCTTCAGCAAGCACCACCAAGGTTTCTTCCATGTTTCATTTCAAATAAATCTTTCAAGGACAAATTTGGTATTTCGAATTTTATGGAGTGTAGGTTCAAATTAAGGGGATGCAGGAAGCAATTGTCTTGAAGGGGTTATTTGTGGCCATAATCAACTCTGGCTTACTATCTGTCTAGGAATCTAAAAACGTTCTTCCAAAAAGAAATTAAAAATGAATACCAATAAGTGAAATAAATTGAAATGGTCTTTTGGTCTAAAATTTTGTGCGAGGAAAATGTCGTGAAGAGGACAAACACTTGTGGGATGAAATTTACAGTATTATTAATTTGCTGACAGTTTTTTTTTTTTATGCCTTGAATTAAAGTTTACCACAAAAATATTGAGTGACTATTTTTTTAACTTATATATCATGGAACCTGCTTCTCTAAATGCAAATATTTTTAATTGTTAACGAAAAGGTAATAATTGATATATTATTCACATAATAAATAATGTATTTATTAAATATCATTTGTTAATTTTATTATCAACTAGCAAAACAATTCAATTTTTTCAATGATCTTTTTAGAGGAGTCAATGAATAAACTCCATTTTTAAAATAAGAAGTGTGAAGTGAGAAAGTGAAAATCTATTTTTTGTTAAGTTAAGGTGGGTGGAATGAATTTTGAAAGACACTTTAATTAAAATCAAGGGTAGGTACATTACTTGATAACATTTCTTTAGTTTCAAAAATGATTGACACATAAGGAAGACAAGACCACCAAGGTACACCACATGATTGCATAGTTGCACTACCACAGAAGAAAGACAAAAAACCACAAAATATCTCACATCCTTTCTGGTCATAACTCATCCATTGTACCTTAGGCAAAGACGAAGACACTATATCTCTGCCTGCACTAGAAAGATCTCACTCAACATAACGTGGACCTAAGCCATTTGTAGTACATATTATTTGTCCTCAGTTTAACCTATGTAAAATGTTTGTTAGAGAGAAATAAAGAATAATAAAGTTAAGAAATATAGAGGAAAAACCCTTGTTGTAACTTCAAAACTATACTATTATTTTACATGCTTCTTTCTACAAGGTTATTTGCATGCATTTTAGGTCAAATTGAGTGCAAATTTTTATGGTTACAAAAAGAAGTTCAAACACAAAACAAAATGTGATCAAAAGATGATTTTTGGTTCTCAGTTTTTCATAAATGGATCTTGTGCTTGAGGGTACTGATCTAATATGTTTTAGCAAAAGGGTTAACAGCATGGCATGCGTGGGTAGCTATCTTCACCATTGTACTCAAATGGACCAACTATAGTATCTAGCATTCCCCCACAATGTACTACTAATAGGACCCCATGGCCAATTTTAGTTTCTCATGCCATTAAAATTTTGAAGAGTTTTCAATTTTGATAACTACTTGAAGGGACCATTCTCACTGCTTCTCATGTCATGTGCTTCTGCCTACATAGCTCTAGACAATTGCACATTGTATTGGCAAACGTGATGCATAAATAGGGTTTTGGAATTGCCTAGTGTGTATGCCATGTCCAATCAACACCACACATTGCTATTAATACTTGCGAGAAGAATTCTCATTCTCACTTGCTATATTCTGGCAGTGTCATTTTCAACTTGACACAGCATGAAATTGAAAACCTAAACAGAAGATGGTAAATTTATATGCCATTGAGACAAAGACACTAAGGCAAGAATTTTAGTTTTTCTAATGACTATGTGCATCTCTTGTTTCCACTTGTTTCAAAGAAAGCCTTTTATGTATTCACAAGCATGAGTGTGTGTATGTAAAATACATAAAAAATATATATATATACTTTTGAGTCAAGGGTAAGATTATTGAGAACGAACTAGTCCTCTTGCAAGACATTTTATCAAATATATGTTTTTTTTTTTCAACAGTTGAAGAATCAATTGGTATAATAAATAATTTTTTTGTCATCCCATCAAGTAAGATATAGATTCATAACTTATATATAATATAAAACTACTTCGAATAATTTTTATTTTTTCACGTGAAGATGAATCCGAAATTCCTAACAGCAAACAAAATACAGTAATAAGAGAAATTTATTTGTGTATTTTACATACATTTAACTAGAGACATCAATTACTAGTTTTTTTATAATCAAAATCTACTTGACGCAATTTTATAAGTATAGATGCTGAATGCGTGTTCAAACATACGATAAATCATCATTTTTATGAGAGATTAGTTAGTAAGACGATTTGATGAAATTAATGGGTGTTTTCATTTGTGCAAAAAAAGAATTCATTTGTGCAAAAAAGAATGTAATTATTAAAATTTGATTTATTTTTAAGTGATTCCTATATGTATTTGTTTATCAAAAAATTACTTTTCTTATCAAAAGTGATTTTTAACATTCTTTTAACATGTAAGTATATTTTTTATTGTAAATTACGTAAAAAGCTCTTTACAAACACTCTTAAACAAATGTGTTTGTTTAGACTCAAAATATTTTGAGTAAAAAAATATTTTTTTAATTTCAATTTTTAATATATTAAATTAAGATGATTGTCTTGCTTTTTTTTAATTGAAATATTAATAATGAAAAACTTATTAATATTTTTTTCTTATATTAATGGTAATTTGTTATACCTCAATCCTAACCAATTTAACCTTTTTTTACAATAAAATGTGTTCTAAGAACAATAAGAATATTACTAATATTATTAATTAGATGTTAAATAACAGTGTTACATGGTGAATGTAAATGGAGTCAGTTAAACTCACTTTAATTTGAAATCAAATTAAAAAATTAATAAAATTTAATATGTTGAAGTTAGAATTTAATTCATATTCATTTTTATTTAATTATGAGAACGTCAATTTAATTTACAGTATATAATTTATTTTCAAATTTTATTTTAAGTTATTGTAAATAAAAATAATTTTCATTTACTTTAAATATTTATTAAAGTTAATATTGATTAAGTTGATACTAATTTAATTTAATTATTCATATTATTTAAGTTAATGTTAGTTTAATTAATATTACTTAATTTAAAAAAAATTATTTAAATAGAGTAGTCGACATTAATATAATTTATTTTAATTTAAAATTAATGGAAACTTAGCTGTCGGTGATATTATATTTCCATATGTTAGCGTTTGTTAAATTGATATTAATTAATTTATTACTAATATTTATTTAATTTAATGTCAATCGAATAAATTTTAATATAATTTTTAATATGTTTTTCATTAGAGTTAACTTAAATAATGTAAATCTTAATATTATATATATATATATATATATATATATATATATATATATATATATATATATTCATAGCTTACATTAGCTTAGTATAAATGAAAGTTTAGGATTTTCTTTATTTATTTTCTACATAAATGTCATCATATTCAAATGTTTCTTATCATATTTTTTTTATACAAGATGGAAAGCTAAAAAGGAAGTCACGTATCAATATATTGTACTTGAACATGTTAGTTTGTTATCATAACTATATTATATTTAGTGTGAAGTATAAAATATTTTAAAAAGTATTTTAAAGTATATTTGTTGGGAAAATCATTGTATTGTTAGATGTTTAAGTGTGAGTCTAAGTCCTATATTAAGTAAAAATGAGAAAGTTTAGCAATATATAAGAAAGAAGACCCACAAATCTAATGCCTTAAGGTCTTGGGTTGAAGGTGACATCATTTCTTATATGTGTTTGGCTCAGTTCTCATTCTTGTGAGATATCCCCAAGGTTGTTCCCTCGGATTCTCCCAACAAGTGGTATCAGAGTCGATGGTTCGCAGCTTGGGTGACCCTGTATCGAAAGTCTTCCTAATAGAGGTTTTAGGCAAGCGTGTCTTATATAAGTGTGTAAACGGCGGTACAAGTAAGGGGTCGGTTGCTTCCGCTCGAGAGACAGGTAGTGTATCAATGTAGAGGAGGACTCTCACTTGAGAGGGAGATTGTTAGATATTCAAGTGTGAGTCATTGGGTAAGAATGAGACAGTTGAGCAATATATATGAAAGAAGACCCATAGACCTAATGTCTTAAGGTTTTGGGTTGGTGATGTTATTCCCTTACGTGGGTTAGCTCATTTCTCATTCTTGTTTGTCTCCCCAAAATTTTCCCCCTCAGAATTCTCCCGAGCAATATTTAAAACACTTAACACATCTTACAAATTAGTTAATATGCTATTTTATCTTGACGTATAACTTCAAATTCAAGTAGATTATATAAGACACAAATAAGATACTATTAAATTATTAATGTTGGCTTTTATTTGTTAGTATTAGTTTTTAGCCAATCTTAAATGTCAAGTTGAGTAAATAAACTACATTACAAAAATGATAAACTAATACAAGTGTCGTATTTTTAATTGGTGTCTTATAACATATATGATTTCTTCTATGTATTGTTATCGTCTCGAACATTAAAATTTTCTCTTGTTCTAACTTTTTAAGGATATCTATATCACCTGAATTCATCTGTTTAATATAATTGTTAAGTGCAAAACATGCTCATATAATTAAAATTTTGAGTTTCAAATTTAAAATTACTCAAATTATTATCCAGCTGAGTGGAGAAATAAAAGCTCAAGTTAGCCTCTTCAATTGTAAAAGTTTGTACGAATAAGAGATTTTGCAACATACTTTTTTAATGAGAAACTTAAAGCAATTGTGGAATTTTTTTTGGTGGGAAAAGATTATTTTACTGCTTTCCATCTCTTTCAAAATTTGTTATAAGTTGTACCTTTATATGTAGTACCGGTGGATATTTAAAAATAATAGAAATGGTATCATTAGAGATTTTTTTCTTCTCTTTTGTTTTATTATGAAAAAAAATGCACACACGCACACATATGTTATTATGACCAATCTTATTTTATTAGAAGAATAACAAATCTCAATTTCACTTTATACCATATGCCTTCCACAAATTCAAAATATCTCATTTTCTTTAACTGCATATTAGGTTTTATTATATATATAAACACTAGTATGCAAAAGAGATTTTTTGCGTCGCATATTTAAGGTTATTTATATTAATTAATGGTTTCACATGATTATGAGTGACGTAAATTTTTGTCTAACTTAATCTCCGACATAAAAAGTTTGTATTTATGTTGACATTAATGTATAAAACGTAAACATGTAACATAAAAAAAAATGTCCAAAATTTAGATAGACTAGTATTGGACATCTTTTTTCTCTTGAATTATTTGGTTTTTGGGTTCAAACCAAAACGAAAATATAGAAAATTTCTAATAATCATTACATACATTATAAGCTGACCATTTCAACAAAAAGTTTTATAAAAATTATCTAATCTTACCTAAAAAATTTTTGAAAAAGAAAATAAAACTACCACATCTATATTGGAAAAAGAAAGTTGTTCATTGTTGTCTTAATTATCGGATGTCGTAGGATAATGGATGTCATCCTAGGACAATGCAGTACTTGTTTTAGTAGTCACATTGAATGTATTTGCTTGTTATACTAAAATGAAAAAGAAGTGACAAAATTAATTTTATACTTGTACATAAAATAAATATTGTATATATTATAATAAAAGATGTCTAATCTTTGGATACATGAATTGTAGTAACCTTTTTCAATCCTTTTCAATTAAAATATTTGTGTCATCATAATTCTAATTCAAGTAAAGACATATGTTAGTCAGAATAAAGTAAAATAATTAATTAGTCATGTCATTTTTACCATTCCTAAATTTTAAATGTAAATTTAAACATCTAATTAACATTCATCTATTGTATTGAATCAATTTTAACAACTAATTTCAATATTCAATCTTTTAAATTTAAACATCTAAATAACATGGTTTCAATGTGAAGCATGAACAACAACAATTCAATTGAAACATTCATGCATTGTCGTGATTGAGATCCCAAAAAACAACCACATTAACAATTTCAAAAATAAAATGAAGATTTAAACCACTAACTCCAATGAAGAACGTTATTACAATCCAATCGGATAGAAATATCCATCACTCCAAACCACTCACAGAGACCAAAGAAAAATATGCTTTGGGTCGCCAAAGGAGCTAAGAAGACACTTGCCCCAATCTTTATTAGAGAGAGAACACAAATCGTCATTTTTGCAAAGAAGAAAGTGAGGAAAAAGAACTAGTGCATAGGGTTTTATACAGTTTTATGTCAGAAGATACTATGTCTTGAATTCAATCCAAATATTCTCATCATACATCATTCCTTTCATACCAATACAATTGAAGACTCAAACATTCACATTATCTTCAAAATTTCATCTCGTAGTAAATCAAATAATTAAATGAAATATCTATATAGGAATATAAGTCTTTAAGAGTGAAAAAAAAACAACATAATTTTCTATATAATCAACAAAGACATTGAGAATTCACAACTGGGTTGCGCTCGGTACCAAAGGAGTGGTTCTCGGTGCAATTCAAATTCAAGAGCAAACCCTCTAGCTCGCACCCAGTGCAATTGATGTCACGTCCGACGCCTCTGCATTATTTCCAGCTCTTTCAAAATTTGCCAAACTTCAAAACTAACTATTATCTATCATACTATCAACTTCATAGAATACTCACTACGTCAAACATCACATTTTAACATACTATCACATTCAATGACTTTATCAACATCATATCAACATAAAATTCTTCAATTCATCACAATTATTATCTATATAGGAATCAATTTTCAACAAACAATTTCAAGTAATTCAATCACAAGCCTTACAAGAGAAATTTAAAACTTAATGACCATGTCACCTCCACATCTAGATCTTCTAACTTAGAATTCTATTGAAATCTAAAGTGAGCTTCCCCTACCTATTTAGGAGCAGCAATACCTACAAAAAAGAGCCTCAATTTCTCAGGACATCAAGGATATCTTAACCAGCACCACAGAGTTCTAGTACGGACACATCACTAAAGCTCTGAACTAACAAAAATCAATCCTAAAGCATAAAATACCATATGCAAACACATCTATCTAAGTACAAAGAAAATTTTGAAAGCTAACTTTAAAGAAAAGGGTAGAAATAGAATTTTATTTAAACTTTTGATCGGACCACTTTGTTAAACTCACTGTCACGAGTTTATACATGGTCTTTGATCTTCAATATAATGAAAGGTAGGGTCAGAATTTGTTAACGGATTTTCAGCAAGTGTACTGAGTCCACAAGTAATATAGTAGTAAGAAAAGTATTGTATCCACAGGAAACGGGAATTGTAAATTGAAATACAACTAATTGTATTATGAATGAATAAACAATAATTAATGATTGAATGAATTGATAATTGTTATAACAAAGAAATGAATGATAAAAATGTGAATTTAATAGTAAAAAGCCTTGGGATTGAATCGTAATATTCTCCTTCGCATACACTGTTAACCTAATTCAATGTCATCTTTTCTAATTATCAATCTGCGTAAATAAAAGCCTTTTCAACCTGATTCCTCTAGCATTGAATTTTATAAACTAAATTACCTAGCTTTTATCCCTAGTCGCTAGAATAACCTAATCAGCATTAAGATCTGTTGCTATAAGCAGTCATTACACTATAATCTATCCCTGAACTTATACATATAATGCATTTACGTTTAGTTCCAATTCCAAAGAGTGTTTTCCAGTCACAATGAGAAATCTAAAATAAAGCAAGATATAGTAAAATGTAAAACAAAGGTTTTTGGATTCAATGATATAAAAATAGAATTAAGAATGCATTTGAAATGAGAAATTACATTCAATCCCAAGATAAAGGAAGTTAGCTACGCATGGTAGCCATGAAAATACAAAAGAAAAAGAAAAGAATGGAGCTTGATGAAAGCGGCCTCCAAGGGATCTCCACGAAGTGATGAGTGAGTAGTGATGATGATGCCCTACGTTTGACCCTAGCCTCCCTTTTATAACTTTCGCCTCTTGAATTAGGTCAAAGTGCGGCCGTTATTTCGTAAGTCACACCTTCAGTAACTTTGACATCTTTAATTTAGGGCTTCACTTATGATGGACTTTGAGTGAGTTTTAGCCCAGACTGTGTCTTTAGCTTAAGCGAAAAGTCACTTATGCTCTTTTTCTGCTCCTTTCCTCAATTTCGGCGCCTCTATTCTCTCTCCCTTGAGATTTAACCTAATCCTCAACAAAATTTTCTCTTTCCACAATAAAACGAATTAAATTGCATAGTCAATAATAAAAGAAAATAAAATCAAAAAATCAACGCTTATTAGAAATCTAGAGAGAAGTCATGAGAGGAAAGGAAAGATATTTCTAGAAAAATAGTGGTTAACTTCAAAATGAAATATAAACAACTGATTATTTCTTATTTAAGCATTTTTCACTTTAATAATAAAATATTCAGATTTTAATTAAATTACTTCTATACTAAAACTATTTCTAGGTCTTTACAAAAATTATAATAAATAATTATTTTATTAAAAACAAACTTTGTTTTCTTAATTTTTTTTAAAATAGACCCAATATTACTAAATTTAATTAATCTTAATTTTTATACAAATTAAATTGTGTTAGGACCTTTAAATTACAAAATCGGAAATGAGAAAAAAAAAAATTTATCCCACTTAATAATGTTAACTACTTGATCACTAATTGTTATTTATGATCTCAATATGTAAAATTTGTTCAGAATTTTCTTTTATAGAACTCAAACCTGAGATTTCTTTAGAAAAATTAAAGTTCGATCTCACTTAAACTCTTGACCCAGTTAAAAACTAAAATATCTAGAAAAGCGAAAACAGAAGAAAAATGAAGTGACGAAAAGCAAGGGAGACACTTCCCACTCCCATCTTCCATGTGTGTAAAATTGTGTAATCTCTAACTCTTAACTCCATCCAACAAGGCAACAATGAGTACGAATTGAAAAACTAACTTGGCCTACTAATGTAGTGTAGTGTGCTTATATTAAATACATAGAGAGCATGTGAGGTCCATGTGAAGATTATCATTACAAGCTTTTTAGTTGTAAAGAGGTTGTCTATATCCATACCCACCACACCATTAAACATGTTTTTGTTTACTTCTTGCCCTTGTTCAAAGGTACTTACCATGTTCCCTTACCTATAAATTGTAGTATCCCATCCCCCATAGGAGGGTTCCTTCATTTTTAAACCTCAAAACTCATAAAAAAAAAAGGTTTGTATTATAGACTCTTAATTGCCAAGCAATGTCATACTAGCAAAAGAAAATAATAATAATTTTTTAAATCACAAATTTAGTAAAAAAGATTCACTTTTTCAATTCATTGAGGCTAGTATTTAGCTTTGTATTATGCTACTCATTATGAAGGAAAGTGGGATTCAGCTATTTTCTTAGTGCTTATAGGTCTCGTATATTTCAACTAGCTAGTTTCTCATGCATCCACTATATATGTGGTCCTTATTATCATTATTGATATATACTGTTCTTGTTGTGCTTCAAAGCTGTATCCAATTAACCATGAAATGGGTGTTTTCCTATATTTCTCTCTCTAATTAATTTGCAAACTTTATCCTCTCGTGTGGGTTAACGTCATTGTTTGCATATGGTGATGTATGATTCTTGATAGTAGGGTTAGTAGCAATTTGCCACATGGAAGAAAGCTAACACTGGAGACAGAACACTAACACCATACGTAAGAAACATTTCAAGCTGTTAAGCATGCAAACAAAAGCATTTATTAATTATTATAAAGAAAAAAAAAGTTATATTCTTAGTTATTTTTCTTCATAGTAATATTCTCTCTTTTGAGATTTGACAAGATGTCCTTGTTGAGATTAATATATGAATTGTTGAAGTGGTGAAGAACTGCTTCTATATAGGTGAAGATGCCTTGCTTTCTAGTTGGTTAATTATGAGTTACTGGTTTTTGTATTTTTCTTTCAACTGTTTCTGATGATGGAAGAATATTGACCGACACAATTCCTTCAAAAGTTGTCATGCGCATACATCAATTCATACTTTCACCTTAACCATAAAAGAGAAAGAGATATGACAGTAAAATATTTTAGCATTTTTTTATTATTTTTATCAGTTGAATTTATTAAAAAAATATGAAGTTTAGAGTTTTTGTATGTAATTTAATGAGTTTTACAAATTTTTAATAAAATTTAACTAATATAATAATAATAATAATTTATAAAAGAGAAAAAGGCCCTTCAGGTTTGATGGCTTTTAACATGCTTGATAGAAAATACTATTCGCACTGAGAAAGGGGAACTTTAAATATAATAAAAAAAAAATATAGAGCACTTAAGTTATTGTATAAAAATTTTATTTTACACAATAAGTGATCCAACCTTTCTTGCCATGTGAGGATCGGCTTCCACGTTTTCTATATATCGTTGGAAATTATTGTATATTTTGTTATATTTAAAAAACATTATTATTTATTTTATTAACTAAATTATTTTGAGTAATTTTTAAAATAAATATTTTAATTTTATAAGTTATTAAAAAAAATGTTTGGCTTAATCATTTCAATTTAGTTTAGTTTCCCTTATCTCCTCGATTAGTTTTAAAAATCATCTTTCTATTACAAAGCTATGTTGAAAAAAATTTAAAAATTCTTCACATCTTTTAGTTACAATGTAATGTCATTGTTATTTAAAAGACTAATAAGTAATTAAATTATAATAAAAAGATAGAATAGTAATTAAGCTAATAAGAATATTTTTTTTAATAATAACTCCTATTTGATGGACATAGTAAAATAATAGGATTTATACTTATATATACAGACAAGATTCTTTTCTTTACAAGTATATATGTTTATCAATATTAAATCTATAAAATAAGAGAAATCGTAGAATAGTGAGTCAAAGATACGAAACCTTATCTTCTTATTCATCTAATTGGATCCCATAACATTGAAAAACCATAGACAAAAAATCAGAGTTATCTATTTTATTGAATTTCTGGATTATTAAAGAAAAATCTCTTATGGAGAAAGGTACATATACTTTTCCTTTAATATATATACTTTTCTTTAAATATATGTGAGAACTGTGTAATTTTAAGATTCTATTTTAGTTTTCTATATTACACATTTATTTGAAAATCGTTAAGTTTATATGTCATGTTTACATGTGGTATTAGAGGATGGTTATGAACTTATGTGATTCTTCTAGTATGTTTTCTCTCTATTTTATAAATTCTAATTATAAAGTTTAGAATTTTTCAATTTATGAGGGTTTTACGTATGTTAAATATGAAAAAGTATTATTTTTCATACTATATTATGAAGTTTTCGTTGCACGTATTATTTTATTGGATGATAAAGTTGTGTATTTTTTGGTTATACACATAAAATATTGATGTTTTCACTCAAAATTGTTTAAAAATGTTTTTGTGAGTATAAAATTAATGTTATAATGAAAATGTTATTTTTTTTTATACAAGACAAAGAGATGAAGCAAATGTCTAAATTGGAATAAGAAAATGAAACTGTTATGCATGGTTAAAGTATAACATCCTATATTTTTTCACATAATTAGGAACTTTATCGCATAGAAATTTTATGATAAGTCTAAATAAAAATCTCCATACATTCATAAGAGTATTTCAAAATATACTTCTCCACGTGAGATTTAATAAAATTATCTTCATACAATTATAAAATAAAATAAAAGAAATTAAACTCCTCTGTCTGCTCACTGAGAAGTCACACTACCTGTCAAATCCTCTTTGTTCACGTGTAACACACGATCATCACATATTTAAAAACAAAACAAACAACATACCAAAGAAAAAGGTAAGCTAAAGATTTTAAAATGTAGAATCATAAAGTTTAAATCTTCTATATTAACCAAAATAATACAACTCAGACACTCATTAATCATCTTATACATCACACTACCATTTTCCTTTCTATACAATAACACATGTTATACATACATTGACTCATATACAAAAACACTTGACTCTACTTACCGAAGATTCGTCCATTGAGTTAGACTCAGAGGTTTGCACCTATCATACAACTCTAAACTATGAATCTACACAACCACAAATCAATGAATCATCAATCTTGTACGACAAGGTTAGTTCCCCTAAGACTTTTCTAACCATTTATATTTAAACTGCAGTCACTCAGTTCGAACCTCTATCAACTCTCACCACCTAGTAATCTTCATCTATATTATTTCAATATATTAGAAGGGTCTAGATACCTCCTTCTCAACAAATCCTCAAACAATGCATATCCTAACAATCTCAACATGGGTATCTCCTTTCTTGAAGATATTATGTCTCGATTACAAACCATACATCTCAATATAATACCGAACATTATTCATAATAAAACTAAAGTGCACCGTCAAAATAATTCAAACTCAGTTCAATAACCAAATTCAGAGTATTAATACATATCAAACATCAGGTTTCGTCATCCTATCACACACCATACATGTTTCAATAAATTAAAAGAATTATCAAAATCAAGCTACCCAAACTAACAATATCGGAGAATTCCTCTATTACCAAATTAAGGCTAAATTAAAATAAAATATCTAACTCATTCCATGTTCAAAATCAGTCCAAACCTGCCAATTAAAATAACACACAATGTCTCCAACACAAACACATTCACTTCTCAAAACCTACATACTCAAATTGAACATAAAACTCAACACCTCAATAACTCCTAACTATATAAGAAATTATAGATAAATATGTAATACAAACACATTTAGGTCTCATAATTTGGGTTCTATAGAGTGATATAAGAGTCATCTTCCCTTACCTGTCTAATATAAAAGATATGAAGCTACCACTTGCAAGGATAAGTCAACCTGTAACATACAGTTCTGATCAATGATCTGAACCTACCCTTAGGATCTGAAATGAATAAGGATCATTCTTGATATCTCTAAGACTACGTGCAAGAAAGTGCACGCAAATTTTCTTTTTACGAAAATCTTAAATCACTCAAGAATAGAGAGAAATGGGTACTTACCTAAACCAAAATGGTGAGTCACTAAGCTTGCTCTACCTACACCAGGAATTGAATGATAGCTTTTGATCTTCAATCTGAAGTAAGAAGAAAACCAGATTGTGAGAGAGAGAGAGAGAGCATAGAGAACTGTGGAGGGTTTTGTTGCCTAGAGAGAGAGAGTGATTTTTGTTAAAATGATCTTTTGAATCCTTACATATGGTATCTGCATATATTATATGTGTTTGAAATTAGATGTGTGATGAATTTGCCAGTGACCAAAGTAGCCAATTTTTTTGGGATTGTCGAGCAGAAATAAGGGTTTATAATCTGCAAGAAAAAAACTGGATGCAAGAATAATCAATGGATAATTCTTTGGTTATCTAGAAAAATCAAAGGTTATATGCTTTATTATCCTGATCATTTTATGTGAGTTGTTGAAATTGGAAATGCAAGGTTCATTGAAAATGGTGAAATCAGTAAGAGTTCAATTCCATGACAAGTGGAAATTAAAGAAGATAGAATACAAATTCCTTTAACTTGTCCATGTGACAATAAAGTGAATGTTCGTCTAATTATTATGATATGACAATGAAGAAGAGCAACACAATGATGACCCGATAATTAAAAATGACCCTATTGTAAAAGAACCACAAGAAGTAGCATTAAGGAGGTCTCAACGTGTAAATAGATAAGATATTTCGAATGAATGTGATATATTTACACGAGTCAAAAAGTTACTTAAGCATTAATGATAATTATTTAGTTTTACTTTCACAAGTTGTAAATTGTGATAATTTTGGGAAATGGTTGAATGTTATGAAGGAATAGTTGAAGTCCATGGAGAAATGCTATTAAAAGACATTTTTGCTTGTCTCACAAAAAGATCCCTTCAAGATTATCATGGCATTGGTAGCCCATTTTGACTTAAAGCTACAAGCCTTAATGGATGTGAAAACTATTTTTCTTAATGGATATTTGGATAAGAATGTTTATGGAACAACCAATTGGGTTCTCAATTGAAGGAAACAAACATATGGTGTTTAAGGAAATCAATATAAGGACTTAGGCAAGCTTTCTGCCAATGCTATTTGAAGTTTAAAAATACTATTAAATCTTTTTTATTTAAGAAAAAATACTATTGATCTATTTATATATCTAAAGATCAGTGGGAGTAGTTACTTTTTTATTTTCTATGTTGATGATATCTTGTTAGCAACTAATAATCTTGGTTTTCTTCATGATACTTAGAAGTTTTTCTCCGATAGCTTTGAAATGAAATATATGAGTGAGGCGAGTTATGTGAAAGGAATAATATGCTTATCCCAAAAATCTTATATCAATAAGGTACTAGACAGGTTTAAGACGGAGAGTTAAGCATCATCTGTTCCAATTTAGAAAGGAGACAAATTTAGTCTTACTCAATGTCTTAAGAATGAATTAGAACAAAAAATAGATGGAAGTAATTTTGTATACATTTGTTGTTGAGAGTATTATATATGCTCAAATTTATACTCAACCATACATAAGCTTTTTAGTAGAAAGGTTAGGATGATGTTAAAGTAATTCAGGAATGGAACATTGAAAGTTGCTAAGAAAGTTCTGAGATATTACGGGAAAGAAAGGATCACATGCTTACATATGATAATCTTGAAGTGATTGAATATTCAGACTTCAATTTTGTTGGATGTGTGGATACTAGGAAGTCCACTCTTGGCTATGTATTTCTTTAAGTTGGAGGAGCAATATATTGGAGAAGTGCAAGATAGTCTGTTGTTGCTACATCCACTATAGAAGTTGAATTTATAACAGTTTTGAGGCTACAATTTAGGCTAATTGGCCGCGAAACTTGATTTCAGGGCTTAAAATTGTCAATGGTATTACTAGGCCACTGAAAATGTATTGTGATAACTCCCTATAAGTGTTCTTCTCTAAGAATGAAAAGTACTCTAAAAGTACTAAGCATATGGAGTTGAAATACTTTGTCATGAAAAAGGGAGTTCAAAAATAAGGAGTGTCATAAACATATTAACACAAATGTTGTGATATCTGACGGAGAATGTAAGGTTTTATGTCTCATGTTAGAGTCAAGTGACTTGTTATTTAAAGGGACTAATAAGTAATTAAATTAATAATGAAGGATAAAATAGTATTTGGGATAGTGAAGAAGAGTTTCTTGATAATGACTGCTATTTGTTGGGCCTAGCAGAATAATATGCTTATATCTATATAAACCATCAATGCATAGAGAAGGTCCTCTTCTTGACAAGTATATATGTTCTCTACCTTAAATAGTTTAGGTAAGATTGCAGAATAGTAAGTCAAAGGAAGTGAAACCTTAGATTTTCTTTTGTCTAATTGGATTTGGAAAACCATAGAAAATGGTCGAAGTTATCCATGAGATCGAATCTCTAGATTACCAAAAGGTAATCTTTTGTAGAGAAAAATACAACTCTTCCTTTAGTATATATAAGAATCATGTAATTTTAAGATTTTATTTTAATTTTCTATATTATTCAGTTATTCAAAAATAATTAAATTTTTATTTCATATTTTACATACAATTCCCTAAAAATATGAGAATTTTGTTTTTCGAAATTAGCGGGAAGAAACTATTATATTTTGAGAATGAATGGTTTAGTGTATATTTGTTTTTACCTTCATTTTCATTGTCAATGTCAAATCATTGTTACTTTGCTTTTCATGTTAGGAGTCTTTGATAAGTGGACCAACTTTTAATCAATTATATAACTAATAAGTGTATTGAACTTTGTTTAGGTTGCATAACCTTGGACTCAAAACAAGTATAAATATCACAAAGTTTATATACATTAAAATTGTTAATAAAAAAGAGAGTTAATATAGAATTTTTACGATAAGACACATAAAATTATTTCTCTAAATTTAATTAAAGAAAGTAAGATATAAAATGTATTTAAGAAAGAGTTACACAAGTTAAATGAAGAATAATTTAAATTGTACATTCACATAAAGTAGTTAAGATTAAAATTTATTATAAGTACTTAAAAATTCCCAGAACTTTATTTTTTTATTTTAATTTATTATAGTTAAGATTTACTATTATTATTCCCTCGTAGTAAGTCTTTTCACTTGACTTGTCGTATGTGAACATATTTATTAATGTAACTTTCTAATTTTTGAGCTTTCAAACAGAAGTATCTTTTAGATGGTTGATATGTTATCATGTATATATAGAATCGACACAAATATTGTGAGAAATGGCAAAAGTCGAAAGGTATCCTAAAAACCTGTCGTATACGAAAAGTGAGTGTTTTTTTCTTTGAATTTAATGTTGATATGTAGTAAGTGTCAATTTTCTATACAACATTGACAAATTTTCTTTATGTATATATTTTAATTACCTTTTTAATGAATGAACTTGTTGTGACTACACTGAATCTGAAGTTCATTTATTAATGTATTTTAATACATCTTTTCTATTTCAATTGTTAGTTTGTTGTTAAAATTAAAATATAAAATGTTTTACTGTAAATAAGTGTTGTGTTTTCCATATAAAAGGAGACTTAGTTTTAAAAACAGAGTTAATTATATGAGGATATAAAACTTCAGTTGTTTATTAAAAGTTAAGACAAGATGTACTTCAAGAAAGATTTTTCAACGTCAAATTAATAAGCTTTTATTAAAATTGTTAAGTATATCATTTTAGCAAGTGAAACAAAAATTTGAGAATTTTATGTGATATAATATAATATATTTATAGATCTTAGGACACCTTAAAATAAAGAATTAAGAAAATGTGTGCCGCAGGTTTCATTTAATGAAAACTTTACCTTTGATTTGTTTTTCTAAATATTATAATATATAAGATAATATAATGTATAGTATGAAAATGATTTGAGAATAAAAATACTTTTCTCAACCATTAAATTAAAAAATTAAAGAATGGGATTAAAGCACTTAAAGTATATCCACGGATTATTATCCACGGATTATTATTTACGGATATGTATATGTGGGTAAATTCAGCATTACATACGGATTATTACCTACAGATCTGTATTTGTAGGTATTACCCACATATTTAAGTCCGTAAGTATTATCCACGGACATAGTTTCGTAGATATTAGCCACGGACATAGATCCGTAGGTATTACCCACGGATATTGGTCTGTAGGTATTATCCACGAACTATTTTCGTAAGTAATACCTACATATCTATGTCCATGGGTATATCCTGGATAATACTTAAGAACTTATATTTTATGGATAAAACTATTATTATCTCTTATTAATAATGTTCATATTGATTTATTAATAATAATATTAGTAAAGATAAATAGTATTAACAATATTAATATTTTTATTGATATTATTAATATTATAACTAATATTATTGGTATTTTTAACACTTTTATTACTATTATTATTATTGTTATTAAATTTGTATTACTATTATTAATATTATTATTATCATTGGTATTATTAATAATATTATCATTAATATTATATTTATCATTATTATTA
>Ga0209489_105074_pt1 | contig 23383 bp, 6 predicted proteins | sample SiratrowhiteBW_FD_187527 | JGI IMG/M metagenome (GOLD analysis project Ga0209489, IMG submission 187527) | Root nodule microbial communities of legume samples collected from California, USA - Siratro white BW (SPAdes) (version 2) | ecosystem: Host-associated > Plants > Roots > Nodule | place: USA...
TTGTGAAGTAAACCCTTGTGAGCTTTCATTGTTCTCTCTTTTGAGAGTGTTTATTTCAATCTTGAGTGGTCTTGATCTCAGGGGGAGATTGGGACTGGTATAACCTGGAGAGGTTTGTGTACTCGTGATAACCTAGAGAGGTTTGTGTGGTCGTGATAACCTGGAGAGGTTTGTGTACTCGTGATAACCTGGAGAGGTTTGTGTACTCGTTGTAACCATTTATGATATAGTGGAACCTCTTGAACGGTTTGTTCAAGGGAGAACTGGACGTAACTCAAGAGATTAGGGTGAACCAGTATAAAACTGCTTCATCTGTGCATATATACTCTTGCCTTGGACAATCTTGCTTGGTGTTATAACGGATTGAGTTCAAGCTCTATTCAACCATCCTTCTAGAGCCAGTTGTTCCTATAATAAATAGTAAAGATATCCAATCTTTTTTGTGCAAGAGATCCTTATTACTTTTACTTGAGTAGAAAAACTATTTCGGTTGATAATTTACAATGCTTGATAGTGTTCAGTACTGCACACTATCAACGAGTTGAAGAATGTCATCATTTTGAATGGATTTCTACTCTGACCTGGTTACCCCAACAAATTAGTCTCAGCCTTTGTTCAAAGGCCTGATTCCCTTTATGCTTTGGATACTGGTAAACAATTTCTCTTCAAAAACATTGTCTTCAAGAAGGCCTGCATCATAATTATGTTTCCAATAGACATTATTTGCACAAAGAACTGGATGTATGAATGCTTCTACATGGTCGTGCTGATGGCACCGGAGGAGCAGACCACTAATTCACTCAGTCTGAGAAATCTCGGTTATCTTCTTTATCAAGTTTGTATAGTGAAAGTGATGATTGGTGGTGCCCCTGTTGAGATGGTGGATGATAGGGGTTCCAATCATAGACATTTAGAAGGTGTTGGCCCAAGTAGTCATGTCAAAGACAAGCCAAGTGAAAATTAGAAAACCCATCCATGAACGATAATGAGAAATAGAGATTATCTCTGTCTGTCAATTTATGTGAAATTTACAATTTTTTTACATTTTTTTAAAAATTATTTCTATTTCTATTTTTCAAAAATAAATTTTAACAAATTTGCATGTATCAACTAAAAATTTTAACCTTTTGTTATTAAAGTTACTTTAAAAGTCGTATAGTAAGAATAATTTTCTAATACTATGCATATTATGTATATATAATTGATTATATTTAAATATAATGAAAAAATTATAAAATTATAATTTTATAAATAAATAATTAATTAAATTTTTATATAACAAAATAATCATATTTTATTTTAAATTATTTTTAATAAATTTGTAATTTTATACTTTTATTAATTAAAATATTAATTACACACTCATCAGTTCTCTTTTCATATCGAACAATCATCAAATATTGCATTGTCACAAAAGTTCAACCTATACAAGCTCATGATACCATCTTGGTACTTGACTTTCGATATAGGAAATGACACCACCTTCAATCCAAAACCTTAAGGCATTGAGTTTGTGGGTCTTCTTTCTTATATGTTAATATGTTGCTCAACTTACTCATTTATATTCAATGTGGGACTTACACTCAGACTTGAATATCCAACACAAATAATAAAGATATTCAATCTTTTTTATCTGTAAGAGATCTTTATTACTTTTTCCTTAAGTCATATTTCGGTTGATAATTTGCGATGCTTGATAGTGTTTAATACTGCGCACTATCAACGAGTTGAAGAATGACATAATTTTGAATGGAACTTTGGATTGTAAATCAATTTCTCTTCAAAAGCATTGTATTCAATAATGCCGACATCGTAATTATGTTTCCAACAGACATCATTCACACAAAACTAGATGTGCAACTGCTTTTGCATGGTCGCGCCGATGGCACCGGAGAGTAGACCACTATTTCACTTAGTTTGAGAAATCTCTGTCATCTCCTTTATCAAGTTTGTATAGTGAAAGTACTAATTGGTGGTGCCCCTATTGAGGTGGTGGATGACAAGGGTTTCAATCATTGACATTTAGAAGGTGTTAGCCGGAGTGGTCGTGTCAGAGACAAGCCGAGTGAAAAGTTAGAAAGGTCATCCATGAACAATAATGAGACATAGAGATTATCCCTATCCATCAAATCAATTCTTGGCAAGCCAAGTTCTTATCCATTTTTTGAAGGTAGATTTTGTTTAATAAATGAATGCTCAAACATTTGGTGTGCAAGACATTTGGTGTGCAAGAGATCGTAATTGTTTTCTTTAGCCACACAACCATGTCGTTGATAGACTTTTTTTACCTAATTAGCACCTTTTTAGTTTTTAATTCTCTTAATAGTACCATTTATTTTTTATTTCCCTCAATAGCACTCTTTATTCTTTAATTCTTGAAATAACACTCATTTTTTTGTAATAGTTATTAGAAATTGTGATTATTAGTTTATTAAAATTAAGATAAATCAATTTCTCTTCAAAAGCACTGTATTCAATAACGTCGGCATTATAATTATGTTTCCAACGGACATCATTCACACAAAACTAGATGTGTGTCTGCTTTTGCATGGTCGCACCGATGACACCGGAGAGCAGACCACTAATTCACTTAGTTTGAGAAATCTCGGTCATCTCCATTATCAAGTTTGTATAGTGAAAGTGCTAATTGGTGGTGCCCCTATTGAGGTGGTGGATGACAAGGGTTTCAATCATTGACATTTAGAAGGTGTTAGCCGGAGTGGTCGTTTCAAAGACAAGCCAAGTGAAAAGTTAGAAAAGTCATCCATGAACAATAACGAGACATAGAGATTATCCCTGTCCATCAAATCAATTCTTGGCAAGCCAAGTTCTTATCCATTTTTTGAAGGTAGATTTTGTTTAATAAATGAATGCTCAAACATTTGGTGTACAAGACATTTGGTGTGCAAGAGATCGTAATTGTTTTCTTTAGCCACACAACCATGTCGTTGATAGACTTTTTTTTACCTAATTAGCACCTTTTTAGTTTTTAATTCTCTTAATAGCACCATCTATTTTTTATTTCTCTCAATAACACTCTTTATACTTTAATTCTTAAAATAACACTCATTTTTTTTGTAATAGTTATTAAAAATTGTGATTATTAGTTTATTAAAATTAAGATAAAAAATAATGTAAAAATAATTAAATTTAAATTCAAAAAAAAATATACAAAGAAAATAAAATTAAATATGTTATAGGTTTTTAAACTAATTAATTATAATAGGAAAATATGATAAATTATTTATTTTATATTTTATAATAAATTTAAATTTGGCATACTAAATTATATTAAAATAAATTATAATAATTTTGTGATTGTATTTTATATTAAAATTGATATTGTAAGAAAAAATTATAATAAATTATAAAATTGTTATTTTAATTAAAATTTGTATTTTTAGTTTGTTTAAAAAATACTAAATAATTAATGGCAAAAGTCAAATAAAAGTTTGATAAAGATAAGATTTGATTTTTGATAAAGATAATTTTTAATTTTTGATAAAGATATCATTTGATTTTTGATAAAGCTAAAATAATTTTCGATAAAGATGTAATTGATTTTTTGATAAAGATAAAATTTAAGTTTTGATAAAGATAAAATTTATGTTTCATTTCACACAAAGTGTACCGTTAACTAAACTATTTAGAGAATATAAGATTGTCATTTATTTTCCTCTTTATGTTCAACTGTGTATTGCATCATTTCAATAATTAACAATTTTTAAGTAATATACAAAACATTTAAAAGCAATTCATAAATAAATTAACTTTTATTTTAAATTTTTAAACCATTTAATTAATATTTATTTGCAAAAATACTTTAACAATTTTATTTTATTTTTGTTATTAATTATTTAGATATATTTTTAACAAATGAAAAATACAAATTTTAATTCAAATAACAATTTTATAATTTATTATAATTTTTTCTTCCAATATCAATTTTTAATACAAAAATACAACCAGTAAATTATTATAATAAAATACAATTACAAAATCATAAAAAATAATTAATGTACTGCTATACATTAATTAAAGAATTAAAGAAAGATAAAAGAATGTTATTTCAGGTATTAAAGAATAAAGAGTGTTATTGAAGGAAATAAAAACTAAAAAGGTGCTAATTAGGTAAAAAAAAAGCCGTCATTGATAATTTGTAATGCTTGAGGGTGTTCAATATTACGCATAAAATCAACAAGTTGAGGATTAAAGTCATTATGAAGGAAACACACAACGAGAGTATACTCTCAGTTAGACACCATTCAAATACTAGGATTCCTTCTTGGATACACTTGCGAATTGGTTTCACATTGTCTTCAAGGAAGCATGTATAGTTTCCGACCAACATTATTCACAGTTGTCAATACCCGATTTCGTCCGGGTAAAAAATAAAAAAAATAACTAAATTATTCATATTCACTTTCTTTCAATAAAAAAATTAAGAAAGAAAATAAAAATAATAATAAAAATATTTATTCACACTTTTCATGTAATAAAGAATAAATAAAATAAAATAAAAATAAGAAAAAAGAATAAAACAATAAAAGAAATGAGAGAAGAGGAGACCAAGGTGCAAAGGCAATTGAAAAATGAAAGAGATTGGAGAATTTGAAATTACCTTGCCACGTGTTCAGTGAGGAATGGTGAGTATTATTGTTTGTTATGGTAAAGAAAAAAAACGTGGGTTGGTTAAAACGGCAAGGGCTCCGTAGGATGAGAAGAAAAAAACAAAGGGCATTTTCTTTTGCTGATATATGGAATGGTTAGCTAGGGTAGAGAGGGAGAGGTTTTTCATTCGCAAATTTCATCTCTAAAGCTTCCTAAGAGTAGAAAGAAAGGTCTAGAGTGGACGGAGAAAAGAAATAAGGAGAGAAAATGTCAATTCGAAGCTCGTCCGAATCTGCAGAACCTCTCACCGGAGCACCGCCCAATGCTACCGTTCGTCCTCCTCTTCACTTCAAGAGGTAGGTCTCTTCATCCTCATTCCATTTCTGCATATTTCGTCAGCTGAAAGTGCCTAAATAACTGTAGTTTTGTTGATCGGAGTTGCGTCGGTCATCTCCTACCTTGGAGTTGCACCGGCGAGCTCTTGCGTTGCTTCGTTCTCCATGTATGCTGCATATCTTTGCCTTTGAATCATTTCATGAGTATGAGAATGAGGTGAGGAACCTTTTCCGACCTTTGGACCGTGATAGCGGTTAATTATAGGTTTGATTTAGGGAGATTTGGTTGATTTTGTTTTTAATTCTGTTTTAATTTGAGATTTTATTTGAGACTTTGTTAGATATTTCGTATTTAATTAGTTTTATGTTGCAAAGAGCGGATTTTGTGAAAAATTAGGTTCAAACTAAAAGAAGAAAGAGAATAGGTGCAAAATTAAAGGAAAAGGGGTGTAAGTGACTTTTCGATGGAGCAAGGGAGATAGCCTGGGCTAAAATCCAGTTAAAGTTGTTATGAAGCCTAATTTCAGGAACAGCAGTTAGAGTGCAAATCACGAGATAACGGCCCAAAGTAAGCTACTGCAAAGGGCGAACATTATAAAAGGAGAGTTAGTCAATGAAAAGGGGCATCCATCACCTAGCATCTCTCATTGGTGGGAACGCTCCCCTAGCTGTCGTGATCAAGATCTTTCCTTTCCTTCTCTTTTGTATTTTCATGGCTACCATGTGTAGCTAATTTTCTTCTTCTTGGGATTGAATGCAATTTCTCCACTTCAAATGTACTCTTGATATTTATTTGATATTATTTTATTCAATTTATCTTTGTTTAACATTTTTTATTAAATTGTCATACTTTAAATTTCTCTTTGTGACTGAAAAGCACTTTTGGAATTAGAACCAAACGTTAATGCATTACATTTATAAGTTCAGGAATGAATTATAGAGTAATGACTACATATAACAACTGATCTTAATGCTGATTAAATTATTCTAATAACTAGAAATAGAAGTTAGGAAATTTAGTTTACGAAATTCAAGGCTAGAGAAATCAGGTTGAAAAGGCTTTTATTTGCACAGATTGATAATTGGAAAAGACAATATTGAATTCGGTTAAGAGTATATGAGAATGGAGAATATTACTATTCAATCCCAAGGCTTTTATTATTATTGATTTTTCCTATTTATTATTGATTGCGTTATTATTGCTTTCTATATTCATTTTACCAAATCAAATCATTATTGCCAAATCTCTATTCATAATACAATTGATATTGAATCAATCTACAATTTTAATTCCCGTTCCCTGAGGACACGATACTCTTCTTACTCATTATATTACTTGTGGACTCAGTATACTTGCTGTAAATTCGTTAACAGACCGGCGAGGTTCAAGCTCGCTGGAATCTCGTCAGAAAATTGCTCCAGTGAGATCTTAGTTGCATGTTTTAGCTTCTTTTTTACGTGTATAATGCTTGGATTCGCTTGTTGCTCCTTGTAGGAGCTTAATTAAGTCATTATATTGAGCTTTGATATGAAAAAAGACCGTGGTGTGCATGGAACTTTGAACATGATACGTGAGAGAGAGAGGTTGAATTGCGGTACTGTGTTTGCATGAGTTTTTTTAAAGGTAGAGTAGGACTTGTAAATCTAGTTTTGAAGCATAATAAATGAATGCAGTGAGCTAAAACGTACGATTTCAATTGTGAAAACTTAGAAATTGTTTGAGGCATTTTGTCGAGCTCCTGGTCTGCTCAACTTTGTCCTATGGCCTCACTTTAAAGAAGTTTTGTGCATAATCGGTGAACCTATGAGTGTGGTTGAGGAGTGTTTTAGAAAGAGCTCTCAGAGCTCTTTTCAACGATATATTACATGTTCGTTTATGATAAATCTAGGTGCTCCGAATCTGGCCCCAAATTTTGGGTTCAATCACTGATTTACTGTGTTATCTGCTGCCTAGCACATAAAATGACAAAGATGGTCACTGGACCAACTTTGAGGATCTCGTTCTCGAGATCCTTGAAGTTTTAATGGCTGTGTAGGTAAGCTTTGGAAATAAATCATGGAGCTCTTTACAATGGTATATGGCAAGTACATTTATGAATCCATTTGCACCTTCAAAATTGACCCCGAAAATCGGGTCTCAAAACTAGTTTCTGGAAATTCCAGAAACTAAGTGTTGGTTGGGTTCAAAGTTGGTCACTGGACCAACTTTCGAGGGCTTGTTCTCTCAATCCTTGAAACTTCTTGAGGTTTTCGAGTAGGCGTTGGAAAGATCTATTCAAGCTCTTTACAACAATATATAGAAAGGTCATTTATGAAGCCATTAACACCTTCAAAATTGAGCCCGAAAATGGTGGTCCCAGCACTAGATTCTGCAGACTAAGTGTTGGATGCGAAAGTTGGTCACTAGACCAACTTCATGGGGTTCGTTCTCCTAATCCTTTAACTTATAGGGGTTGTGTAAGTAACCATTGGAAAGATCTCATTATGCTCTTCAAATACGTATACAACTTGCTCATTCACATATCCATTTCACCACTCAAAAATTGATCCAAAGTTGCTTGTTCACCATTTTTTACAGCCCAACCATGAAAATTCTAAGTCCCCAAAATCCTTGGTTTTGCTTCTTAATGTTATTTTGAGTCAGATGCACCTCCTAGTGGCACGAACGCTGCCCCAAGGATGCGTTTAATCTTGCCCAGAGCTTGCATTTAAAGTAAACCAACATTTGCAGACCCACTTTGCCTGAGAGCCAAATATAGTTAATCCACTAAAGTGATAATCCTTGGCACGCACGCTGTCTCTTTAGGGTTCATGTGCAGTGGTTAAGACTAAACCTCTCTTTCAGTGTAGGGAAAAACACGTACGCCGCTACCTTTTCATACACTAAGAACTTTAGCGAGTCACAGTAAAATTACCTGAGCCTTAACCCGATGCAAGCCACATTCGTTGGCACTATGCGTGGAGCATTGGCACGTTTGTTGCCCTCCTTTTGATTATCCCTCTCTTCTCATTGCTCACTAAAATTAGAAAATGACTAAAATACCCCTCGTTCTTAAAAAATAGAAAATTATTAAAAAAGTCATAAAATCAATTTCAAAATTACCCAATCACATAGTTAGAACTACGTGACTCCTGATTTTCTATCACGGATAGAAATACGTAGGAGCAAGGTCAATCCTTGTCGGGTCCTTTAATTTAAAAATTATTATTTTTGTTCTTATTTGTATTTTATTTTTATTTTTGGGAAAAATAAACATTTAATAAATCACATTTGATTTTGCTCATTCGATTAAAGGTACTATCTTAGGACAGGTGCTGTGGGGTGCTAATACCTTCTCCACGCGTAACCGACTCCCGAACTTATCTCTGATTCGCAGATCATTCCCTTTTCCCTTTTCTTGGTTTTTCCATACTTTTCTATAATAAACTATGGTGGCAACTCCATCTCTTTCTTTTCACTATTTTTTTAATTTCTCTTTCGGATCGTCATCCCCGTCGTCGACAAGGTTGCGACAACACTAGATGTTCGATAGCATTTGGAGGAGTGATGGTGGTGCCCTCGCTAAGGTGGTGGAGGGCAGGGATTCAATTAGAGACATTTAGGAGGCGCTTAGAAAGTTGAAAAAAACCATCCATGAATAATTCACTATGATGAATCCTGTGGTGAGCTAAGCTGAATCAAAAACAGAGGCGTGTCTATGCAAGAGAATTGGGTTTTGGTTTGTTGCTTGATCATTCTTCTTCCTTCTCTTCTAAGTTGCTATAATTTTTTTAAAGTTGAATTAAATTTAAAGTTCATTTCTTAAAATACTATTAGAGTATAACTTAAAAAGATTTGATGTGTCTATAGTACCATTCAACATAAATATCTAATTTTACTCACGAGGTGACATACCTCTAATGAAAAAATGTGTTAGATATCTCAAATTAAATAAAGATAAGATGAATTTATAATATATAAATGACTATAAACCTCAAGATTAAGTTAGATTTAAAATAAAATTAATTTTAATAAAATAAAGTGTCTTTTATCTTTAAGTCATATTAATTGTTTTGTTATATTTTGAATGTAATCTTCAAAATGTTATCTAATATTTTATATATAATCTATAAAATATTATCTAATCTTTTAAAATTTGTATTTATTTTAATCAATTTCAAATATTAGACATGACTTTATTATTTTTTTAATCAACGACATTACTTTATCATTTCTTAATATTTTTATTAATTCATCAAAATTTTAACACTAATCACTTTACTCTAGCCTAACTGCAAAAAGTATGTTTAGGTTCACTTTCATGCTAAATCAACCTAATTGTTCCCTTAGCAGTTCCAATCTTCACTGCAAGTCCTTTCTTACTGTTTCTGGGTATCATAATCTTTGGACTCATTTTCTATTTATGGTTTTGAGGATCCATTAACTCATTGAATACATGTAAGTTTTTAGGGTGTTTTTTTTCTGAAACTTCATAAAAATCTACCTCATCTTTAATTATTTTGTAATCAGTATTTTAAAATTTAATTATATTTCAAGATTTCCATTTTAAAATAAAAGAGATTGACGAAAATAAATATTTATAAGATTTACAAACGGATCCTATTTCACTAAGAAGATATGTTAATATTATCAAACTGTTTATATTTTATATATGTATAAAATATTAATAAATACAATAAAAAAATTATATTTTAAATAATTATTATAATTTTTTATTGTGTTATTTAAAATATATAAATATATAATAAAATTATAATTTAAATAATACTTAAAATTAATTACAATTGCATAATTTAATATGTTATATTATTAATTTTATTGTTTCATTTAATTAAAGATATTAATTAAAAAATTAATGTTTAGAACATGATTAAATGTCATTTAAATGTATATATTTTTTGAAATATTTTAAAATAATCTTAAACTCACTTTATTTGGATTGAGAGAGGAGCGGACAAGTGAAGAGAGAAAAAGGATAATCTGGAATTCTTAACCCGTACTACATACATTTAATCTCATTATATCTACTTTTATAAATAAAAAACATGAACATTCTATATCATCCTTAACTATATAGAATAAAATATTTAAGAATTGATGCTTAAACTGTGATATTAAGAAAATAAAATATTTAAGAATTGATGCTTAAACTGTGATATTAAGAAAATAAAATATTTAAGAATTGATGCTTAAACTGTGATATTAAGAAAGATATAGTTAAAAGAAAATTATCTTACTAAGTGAGAGAATGATTTTAGTTCTAGTATTATCATCTAATAATATATTAAATAATGAGTTTAGACGCATTACCAATTTTTTATATCATATAGAAAACGAATTTTGGGTGTGTATATATAATTTTTAAACTAATTTTATAATATCATAATATTTTGTTAAATAATAGTTTGGATATAAAATCGGTATATAAAAAAATCTGAATGTAGTTTTGCATGTAAAAATTTATATGTAATAATTTAGATATAAATTTATTTATAAAAATTTGTATATAATATTAATTATATATATATAAATTTAGTGTAGAAATTTGTCTACAATGCTAATTTTATATATAGATAAAAAAGTTAAAGTATAAAAATAAATATGTTATACTAATTTTATTTATGAATTTATATCCTTTTATAAAAATATAATATTTATTTTATACACAAATTTTCACTGATGTAATATTTTATTTTGCTTAGGACTTTAAATTAGATAAAATTTTAAATTATTTATTTATTTAGGATTTGAAATTAAGCTATTTAATATTTTAATTTATTTAGGATTTTAAATTATGTAACATTTGAAATCATTTATTTATGTAGGAGTTAAAATTATTTAAAATTTCAAATTATGTTACATTTGAATTTGTGTAGTATTTTAATTGATTTAGGTTTTTAAATTATATAACATTTTAAAATATTTATTTATTTATGAGTTAAAATTATTTATGATATGAAAGTATATAACTCATTTAGTATTATAATTTATTTAGGGGTTTAAATTAAATAATATTTTATAATTTATTTTTTTTAGGAGTTGAAATGATTTAAGATTTCACATGAGAATTTAAGTTATGTAGTTTTTAAATTTATTTAGAAGTTTAAATTATAAAAAAATATATTTATGTAAAATTTACAACTTCTTTTACATTTTTAAAATTATTTCTCTTTTCTTGTTCTAAATTCCAATAATGCTTCCAGAATTTAGAGGAAATGGTATATATGCAACAACCTCTTGGTTCTGCTTCAGCTAATTTTAACAAGTTTGCAAACTTAATAAGGCCATTTATGGTTTTAAATAGGCTTCATATTCTTGGTTTCATAAGTTAAGTCAAACTTTAATCATGATGGCTTTCAATAACATCTAGTAATCCTTCTGTTATTTATTGAATTTTTCAAACTGTCAACTGCTTTTATGTTGATGATATACTTATAACTAGTAGTTTCCCTGTTGAAATAAAAAATTTACTATGAATTTAGAAATAAAAAATTAATAATTTAAGAATTAAAATATATTAAAATAATAATATTTATTAAGAATGAATATATAAAATTTGCATACCTATAAATATTAAATAAATTTTTAAATAATCATTTAATTATAATTAATTTTACTTAGAAAACTAAATATTCTAAAAAATCACATTAGTTTTAATAATTTTAATTTAATCTAAACCTAACGGCCTCCACGGTAACCACTTCCCTTCCATCATTTCTTACCAATCAAGGAAGGGTTTAGTTAAAAATCTGTTTGTGAAAGAAATCCTTATTGTTTTTGCCTTAAAGCCATATAAAACAAAACTTTTTTGATAATTTTTGAAGATTAAGTGACATACTATTAACGAGTAATTTCTTTTAGTTTGAGTTTTGGGAGTAAAAATTAGTGAGGATTAAGTGACATACTATTAACTAGTAATTTCTGCACCTACCCTCGCCTTTAGCTTCAAGTCTCTCGTCTTTCTGGCCATATAGAAGGCATCATAACCATCATTCAACAATTCCATTAGCTGTTCACAAGATATTGAAGATGTACATCACAAATTCTGATGATGAATAATGGACAACTGTCCCAAGTACTAAGAAAAGATACTAATCCCAAAGAGGATAAAGGAGTTAGTGCTGTTGGTCAAGTTGGTTATGATCGTTTGTATATTGATCATCCAGCCTTGTTAATCGCCTTAATTCAAATCTTCCCTTCTCATATCAGGATTTTGTTTACCAGCACGTGACAGGTTCTTCTAATATAAAAAGTATGTCTATCTCCTTCTTGTATTTGCTTTTGATCCAAGTTATGACCGTGATAGAAAGATTGTCCGTTTGGGATTTACAAGAGTTTATAAAATAAGTTTGATTTAATTTATTAAAATATATTTTGTTATTAAGTCATTGTTGTTTTATTACATGTTAAATCTTAATAAATATTATCTAATATTTAAAATTTATGTACAATCATTTATCTTTCCCTAAGATACCGAGTAATTTATTAAAATCTCTTTTGTTAGAAATTAAGACATTTTATATAAACTATATTGAAATATGAGAAAAATAGATATATGAACGAATTTAAAGATAATTATATAGATTTTTGAAACTTACTTTCAATATTTAGTTCTAACAGAAAAATTTTATCAAAATTTTAAAACTAATCACTCTATTTTTAAAAAATATATAAAACGTAATAGTAATAAAATTGAGAAGTCTAAATAATAATTTTATTCCATGCATGATGCATGTCTCCCATCCAACACACAATCTGCAGTCTAATTGCAAAATGTATGTTTAACTATTTAATTTTAAATTATTTATTTAGGTGTTGAAATTATTTAATATTTTTAATTTGTGAATTTTAAGCTATTTGGTATTTTAAATTATATAGGATTTTAAATTATATAACATTTGAAATTATTTATTTATGTAGGAGTTCAAATTATTTAACATTTCAAATTATGTTAAATTTGAATTTGTGTAGTATTTTAATTGATTTTGGATTTTAAATTATATAAAATTTTAAAATATTTATTTATTTACGAGTTAAAATTATTTAAGATATGAAATTATATAACTCATTTAGTATTATAATTTATTTAGGAGTTTAAATTAAATAAAATTTTAGAGTTTATTTATTTAAGAGTTTAAATTATTTAAGATTTCACATAGTATGAGAATTTAAGTTATGTAGGTTTTTAAATTTATTTATCATTTTAAATTATATAAGAAAATATATTTATGTTAAATTTACAATTTTCTTACATTTTTCAAAATTATTTCTATTCCTATTTTTTAAAATTAAATTTTAACAAATTTGCATGTATCAACTAAAATTTTTAATTTTTGTTATTAAACTTACTTTAAAAGTCGTATAATAAGAATAATTTTCTAATACTATGCATATTATGTATATATAATTGATTATATTTAGCTATAATGAAAAAAATTCTAAAATTATAATTTTTTAAATAAAGAATTAATTAATTTTTTATATAACAAAATAATCATATTTTATTTTAAATTATTTTTAACAAAATTTGGTAGCTTATAGTTTTATTAATTAAAATATTAATTACATACTTATGAGTTCTCTTTACATATCGAACAATCATCAGATATTGCATTGTCATAAGAGTCCAATCTATATAAGGGAATGACACCACCTTCAACCCAAAATATTAAGGCATTGGGTTTGTGGATCTTCTTTCTTATATGTTGCTCAGCTTACTCATTTATATCCAATGTGAGACTTAGACTCACACTTTACCCAACACAAATAATAAAAATATTCACTCTTTTTATGTACAAGAGATCTTTATTACTTTTGCCTTGATCCATAGAAAAACTATTCCAGTTGATAATTTGCGATGCTTGATAGTGTTCAGTACTACACACTATCAAGGAGTTGAAGAATGGCATAATTTTGAATGGAAATCTACTCTGACCTGGTTACCCCAATAAATTAACCTCAACCTTTGTTCAAACACCTGATTCCCTTTATGCTTTGCATACTGGTAAATCAATTTCTCTTCAAAAAAATTGTTTTCAAGAAGGCTTGCATCATAATTATGTTTCCAACAGACATCATTCGCACAAAGAACTGGATGTGCGAGCCGATGGCACTAGAGAAGCATACCACTAATTCTCTCAGTTCGAGAAATCTCTGTTATTTTCTTTATCAAGTTTGTATAGTGAAATTGTTGATTGGTGGTGCCCTTGTTGAGGTGGTGGATGACAGGGATTTCAATCATAGACATTTAGAAGGTGTTGGCCCGAGTGGTCATGTCAGATACTAGCTAAGTGAAAAGTTAGAAAAATCATCCATGAACGATAATGAGACATAAATTATCCTTGTCCATCGAATCAATTCTTGGCAAGCCAAACTCTTATCCATTTTTTGAAGGTCGATTTTGCTTAATAAATAAATGCTCAAACATTTAGTGTGCAAGAGATCTTAACTGCTTTCTTTAACCACTGATAATTTGTAATGTTTGAAGGTGTTTAGTACTGTGCATACAATCAACAAGTTGAGGATTAAAGTCATTTTGAATGGGACACACGACGAGAGTCTAATCTCACTTAGACTCCGTTCAAACACAAGGATTCCTTCTTGCGGATTGATCTCACATTGTTTTCAAGGAAGCATATATAGTTTTCGACTAATATCATTCGCACTAGATGTTCGATACCATTTGGAGGAGTGATGGTAGTGATTGGTGGTGCCCTCGCTGAGGTGGTGGAGGACAAAGTTTCAATAATAGACATTTAGGAGGTGCCCGAACGGCTGTGTAAGACAAGCCAAGTGAAAAGTTGAAAAAGCCAAGTGAATCCTGTGGTAGGTTTATCTGAATCGGAAATGCAGGTGTGTCTATGCAAAAGAATTGGGTCTTGGTTTGTTGCTTTACCAATCTTCTTCTCTCTCTTCCTAAGTTATGGTAAATTTTGTAAAGTTGAATTAACACTAGTAGAAAAAAGGAATTTAACGTCTCCTGTATGAAGACGGTTAAATGTGAAAACGACGTTGTCAAAAATACGGTGACATTTTTGTAAATAAATAAGCATACATAGTGTCGGTTAGACAAAAACTTACGTTGTGATATGCACACAACGTCGGTTAAACAAAAAAACCGTCATGGATATATCAGTAAAAAATAAAAATTCAAAATTTTAAAATTTTCAAATGGCGGGTGAGTCACCACATCGATTCTAAGCTTTTAACCGACGTAGTGTTTCCAACCATGACATCGATTATTTCAGTTCAACCGACGTCATGGACACGCTGAGAACATTTGTGAAAAAATTAGGTAAAATTAGGGTTTGCACCACGCCATTTCTGGGTTTCTAACCGACATGATGGTTGATCAGTATTGAAATTAGGGATTTCAAGCCATACACGACGTCGGTTAGAAGTCGAGAACCAACGTGGTGCTTCCTATTTTAACCCAGCCACACTGTTTCTATTCTTACACTTTTTGCCTCCCTCCCTCCCTCATTTTCACTCTTGTGCGCACTGCTGCTTCACGGTTCTCTCTCACTCACATTGTCATTTTCTCTCTCACGCATTCTCTTTTGCATTCTATCTCGCTTTCTTGCTCATGTTCTCACTGGTATGTGGTGTTCCTTACGTGTTGTTCTCCTCTTTTGCTCTCATTGTCTTTTGTGGTTTCATTCACTCCATTTTTACATTCTTTGGTTTTGGTAGATTTCGTTTGGGTCGATTTTCGTTTACTGGTTTTGCTCTCACTGTCTACAAGAGATATGGTTTCTTATCTTTGTATGCTTGGAATGCTTTCTGGATGTTTGTATCATAGATTTAGGGTTTCAAAAATTTTTGGACGGAAAAACTTCAAAAGGTCATAACTTTTGATAGAGAACTCGGATTGAGACGCTCCAAAAATGAAAGTTGCTCGAATGGGGTAAAGAAGCCCTTGGCCAACAGCCAAAGGCAGTTGAGCCTTCGAAAATTTCAAAATTCCATCGTTTAGGGTTTCTTTTTTATATTTTTGTTATTTTTTATCCATTTTTTTTATATTTTAGCCTTTCATTACACATATTTATACTTAAAATTTTTTATGGTGTTTTCTTGTATCAATTAGAGATTTATCAACTTATAATTTTTTTTAAAAAATTACAACACCACGTCGGTTTTAGTCAAACAACCGACATCGTGGTGGGACAACAAAACGTCGGTTTTAATCAAATAACTGACATAGTGGTTGACAACGTGGCATCGGTTGTTTAACCGACATCATTTTCAACGTCTCCTGAGTCAACATCGGTTCGGGACCCGACAATAAAGACCTCTGGAAACCGACGATAGATGTCTTTTTTCTACTAGTGTAGGTTTAAAATTTAAATATTATTAGAGTATATCGTAACAAGATTTGATGTGTCTATAGTCCCATTCAACATAAATATATAATTTTACTTAGGAGCACATATCTCGAATGAAGAGATGTGTTAAATATCTCAAATTAAATAGAGATAATATTTATAAATGAATGTATGCCTAAAGAAGATTAAGTTAGATTTAAAATAAAATTAATTTTAATAAAGTAAAGTGTCTTTTATCTTTAAGTCATATTAATTGTTTTGTTATCTTTTGAATGTAATCTTTAAAAGATTATCTAATCTTTTAAAATTTGTATTTATTTTAATCAATTTCAAATATTAGACACTACTTTATTATTTTTTTTAATACATTACTTTATCTTTTCTTAAGATTTTGATTAATTTATTGAAATCAGACTTTTAATATAAGCTAAAATGGAAAATAAAAATATCTCCCACATGAACGAATTTAAAGATAATTGAGAGATATTTTAAAAACTTACTTCCAAAATGTACTTGGCACTAAGAGAAAAGTTTTATCAAAATTTTAATACTAATCACTTTACTTAGCCGAACAGCAAAAAGTATGTTTAGGTTCACTTTTATGCTAAATCAACCTAATTGGGCCCTTAGTAGTTCCAATTCTCCGTGCAAGTCCCTTCTTATGAGTGGACGTCATAATCTTTGGGTTCATTTCCTCTTCTATGGTTTTGAGGATCCATTCACTCATTGAGTACATGTAAAATTTTAGGATATTCTTTTTCTTACACTTCTTAAAAATCTATCTCATTTTTAATTATTTTGTAATCAGTATTTTGTAAGACAAGCCAAGTGAAGAGTTGAAAAAGTTAAAAAAGTTATCATGAACAATGTTACTATAGTGAATCTTGTAGTGAGCTAGGCCGAATCGAAAACAGATACGTATTTAAGTAAGAGAATTAGATTTTAATTTGTTGCTTTATCATTATTTTTCTTTTTCTTTAAGTTATTATAAATTTTGTAAGGTTAAATTAAGTTTAAAATTCATTTCTTAAAATATTATTAGAGTATATCTTAACAAGATTTAATGTATTTATAATATCATTTAACATAAATATCTAATTTTACTCACGAGATGACATAGCTCTAGTGACAAAATGTGTTAGATATCTCAAATTATATAAAAATAAAACAGATTTATAATATATAAATAAATATAAACCTCAAGATTAAGTTAGATTTAAAATAAAATTAATTTTAATAAAATAAAGTGTCTTTTGTAAGTCATATTAATTGTTTTGTTATCTTTTGAATGTAAGCTTTAAAATATTATCTAATTTTTTTTAATATAATCTATAAAATATTATCTAATCTTTTAAAACTTGTATTTATTTTAATCAATTTCAAATATTAGACATTACTTTTATTATTTTTTTCATCAGCGACATTACTTTATCCTTTTCTTAAGATTTTGATTACTTTATTGAAATCAGACTTATATATAAGCTAAAATGGAAAGTAAAAATATCTCACACATGGACAAATTTAAAGATAATTAGAGATATATTTTTAAAACTTATTTTCAAACTGTACTTAGAACTATCAGAAAAGCTTTATCAAAATTTTAACACTAATCACTTTACTCTAGCCTAACTGCAAAAAGTATGTTTAGGTTCACTTTCATACTAAATCAACTTAATTGCAGTTCCAATTTTCACTTCTAAGTCTTTTCTTATGCGACGACTTCTCCTTGATCTCGTCGAGTGTATTGGAAAAGTTTAAAAAATTATCCTTAATGTAAAACTACATAACCCCACTGTCCTTCACCTCCATTTTTGCACTTTCAAGCTCCGTCTCGCTGCACCTGCTCACTTTCGTTGTTGAGCTCAGTTATAAAATTGAAAGCAAAATCTTGAATTGGAGGTCGAACAAAGTAATAAATAAAATTTTGTGACTGATATTATAATTTTGATAGATTAAAGATCAACATTATCAATGGTAAAAGTTAAAAACCTTACAACTTTAAATAAATATATAGTGGATGACACCTCATTTAATATATAAATATCAAAGTTTAATATATGGATCATGTACAATCTAATATATATTTTATAAATTAATATATAATAAATTTAGGATTTAAGATTTAAAATATATATATTAATTTATAAAACATATATTAGATTACACTGATAAGTATATTAACTTTAATATTTATATATTGGATAAGGTGTTATCGAGTATATAATTTTATTAAGGAGTATAAAATTAGAAATACATAGTTAAGCGAGACACAGGAACATAAGTTTACTTCACATGTTATTACATCCCTTTTCTTAATAGTAAATTTTATACAGGAAAAGTAGGGTTACCTACCTGCATGTGTCTGATGTCTTTTTGTATGCCACATTTCTATGGTTAATAGCCATCATGGCATCAAGAATGTAGCTGCACACAGAAAATTAGCAAAGGAAAATAAATCCCATCAGGTAGACAAACAAGTGAAAATACTGCAATTCCTGAAGAAGAGCACGCCTGCATAAATGAAGTGAATCATCACTAAGGCCAACTTCAAGCACAACTAAGACCTTCGACCTGAAATTCAGCAACAGACATTTAGGATGAGGAAAAAATTAAGCTACCACAAAAACATTTACAGGAAAAGGAAATTTAATTACGTTAAAGGAAACATTAAAGTTCAAAATCAAGATAAAACAAAATTCGGTGTTGCTTTCTCGGGAACCGAACAGTGTTACCAGGATCCGCGAGACATGGAAAAATTCGGAAGCAACCATCTATTGGAATATCGGATGAGTTGTTCGGTATACAATCCGGTATGTACTTTTTTTAAAAATATATTCCGGATTAGGTTGATTGTATACCGAATTCAACCCGTCTATTTAAAATCTAATATGCATTTTATATACTGGAATCAATCTAATCTAGTATATATATATATTTTTTATAATGGATTGAACAATACTCATTTTGGTAACTTCTAAAAAGTATTAATGTCATTTAAAATTTTATAGAATTTTCATAATTTCTAAAAAGGTATTAATGTCATTTAAATTTTTATGAGGTAAAGAAGGAGATGATGGAGGTGGATAAAAAAGTCGTCTTCTTATACTGAACTGCTTCTGAATATCATAATCTTTGGGCTCATTTCCTCTTGATGGTTTTGAGATTCATTAACTCATTGAATACATGTAATTTTTTAGGGTATTTTTTTTTTTTACATTTCATCAAAAATCTACCTCATCTTTAATTTTTTTGTAATCAGTATTTTGAAATTTAATTACATTTCAAAATTCCCATTTTAAAATAAAAAGAGATGGATGAAAATAAATATTTATAAGATTTACAAACAGATGCGATTTCATTAAGATATGTTTATATTATCAAACTGTTTATATTTTATATATGTATAAAATATTAAAAAAATACAATAAAAAGATTATATTTTAACTAATTATAATTTTTTATTGTGTTATTTGAAATATATAAATATATAATAAAATTATAATTTAAATAATACTTAAAATTAATTATAATTACATAATTTAATATGTCATATTATTAATTTTATTGTTTCATTGATTAAAGATATTAATTAAAAAATTAATGTTGAAAATAGATTTAGATGATTAAATGTAATTTAAATGTATATATTTTTTAAAATATTTTAAAATAATTTTAAACTCACTTTATTTGGATTGAGAGAAGAGTGGAGAAGTGAAGAAAAAAAGAGAAACAAGATAGTCCGGAACTCTTAACCGTACTGCATACATGATTTAATCTCATTATATCTACTTTTATAAATAAAAAGTGAACATTCTATATCGTCCTTAACTATAGAATAAAATTATTAAGAATTGATACGTGATATTAAGAAAGATATAGTTAAAAAAAATTATTTTACTAAGTGAGAAAATGATTTTAGTTCTAGTATCATCATCTAATAATATATTTAATAATGAGTTTAGATGAATTACCATTTTTTTATATCATATGAAAAACTAATTTTGGGTGTGTATATATAATTTTTAAACTAATTTTATAATATGATAATATTTTTTAAATAATAGTTTGGATATAAAATCTGTATATAAAAATCTGAATGTAATTTTGCATGTAAAAATTTATATATAATAATTTAGATATAAATTTATTTATAAAAATTCGTATATAATATTAATTTTATATATATAAATTTAGTGTAAAAATTCATCTATAATATTAATTTTATATATGGATGAAAAAGTTAAAATAAAAATAAATGTGTAATATTAATTTTATTTATAAATTTATATCCTTGTATAAAAAATAAAATATTTATTTTATATACAAATTTTCATTTTAATGTTTTTCTCAAGTGCTACCGACTTATCAGTGCTGTCCCATTCTTGATAAGGTTATTCAATTGAAACTTGAACTTTGTGTAAGTGGTGTGGTGAGTTCTGTTGATTTTTTTTTTTTCTCTGTTAGTGATTTATGGGTTTGAAACACAATGAGTTCTTTCATTGCTGTGGTGTTCTGGCTGTGGTAAAAGTTCTGAGAAGCCTCTTTACTACGCTTTTGATTGAGCAGGTTTACTGTGTGCACTATTTTTAGTTGTGTAAATATAGAGAAGAGAGATATAAATTATAAATTAATATTTTAATTGTTTTAGCAATTTAAATGATTTAGGAATTAAATTTTTTTAAGAGCTATGCAGGAGTTTAATTTAATTAGGAGTTAGAATTATATAATCTTTTAAATTATTTGAAATTGTTATTTGTTTAGGATTTTTTTTTTAAGATTTAAAACATGTAGGTGTTTAATTTATGTAGGAGTTTAAATTATACAACATTTTCAATTAGTAGGTTATTTATTTATTTAAATAATTAAACATTTGAAATTATTGTGAATTTTCACTGATGTAATATTTTATTTTGTTTTGGACTTTAAACTATATAAAATTTTAAATTATTTATTTATTTAGGAGTTGAGATTAAGCTATTTAATATTTTAATTTATTTAGGATTTTAAATTATGTAACATTTGAAATTATTTATTTATGTAGGAGTTAAAATTATTTAACATTTCAAATTATGTTACATTTGAGTATGTGTAGTATTTTAGTTTATTTAGGCTTTTAAACTATGTAATATTTTAAAATATTTGTTTATTTATGAGTTAAAATTATTTAAGATATGAAATTATATAACTCATTTAGTATTATAATTTATTTAGGAGTTTAAATTAAATAACATTTTAGAATTTATTTATTTATTTAGAAGTTGAAATTATTTAAGATTTGACATTTTATAATTTAAGTTATGCAGTTTTTTAATTTATTTAGCAGTTTAAATTATAAAAAATATATTTATGTAAAATTTTAAACTTCTCTTACATTTTTTAAAATTATTTCTATTTCTATTTTTTTAAATTAAATTTCAACAAATTTGTATATATTAATTAAAAATTTCAATTTTTTTAATTAAACTTACGTTACAGATTGTAGCAGTAATAATTTTCTAATATTACACAAGCATTATATATATTTTATTGATTATATTTTATTTAAATTTAGTTTTAAGTATAACAAAAAATTGTAATATTAAAAATAAAAAATTAATAATTTTGCATCCAACAAAATAATTATATATTTTTAAATTATTTTTAATAATTTTATCTTTTCACAATTCTATAAATAAAAATAAATAAATATTACTTTTATAATTTTCATAAATTTTCTTCTTATTTTTTTATTACTTTTTTTTTTTAATTCAAACCATCATCTTTGACAGCTTCTCACATTTATTTTTGAACTCTCGAGAATATCATCATAACAGTCAACACCTGATTTTCTTTTTTTTAGATAATAAAATTATTTATAAACAAAATTAAAAAAATAATAATTTTTAAATAAATATTACAAAAATTAAAAATAATTATCTGTTTAATAAAATTATTTATAAAAAAATTAAGAAATGAATAACTTTTAAATAAATATTACAAAAATTAAAAATAATTACCTTTTTATTAGAAAGAAAAAATTAATTTAAGATTCATATAGTTTGGATCCATTTTTTATCCATTCACTTTTTTAGGTCAGGACACATTATTTTTATTGCACCGTCTTTTTACCTCAAATTTTCCACAAAATATAAAATAAAAAAAATAAAAAAATTTATATTTAAAAAACAAAAATAAAATCAACCATTAATATAAAAAAATAAAATAAAATAAAATAATAAAAACAACTTCATCGTTACACTCTGTCTCAACTGCTTCATACCTAAACTCTCATCATGTAGTCATTTTATTTGAATAAACTACCTCATTCTACCTTTCTCACACACTTTATTCATTTTTCTCCTCCTCCCATCTTATAGAAGGGAGACATATGGCCCAAAACTATATAAAATGCCATATTTATGTGCCTTTCTATCATTAATGATTATCCAATAGCATTCAAAACACTAAGAAAAAATGAAATAAAATGCAACAAGTCCAAAATCCTATTCTTCATTCCCAATTCCTGTGTGGCTTTCTATCACTAAGGATTTTGGTCCAACATTTTCTTAAAAAAAATACTTTTTTTTTCATACACATACACATTAATTTGTTCATTATTCCTATACTATATATTTTTATACAAACCTGACCTATTGGGTTTTTTTATTCAAATATTATCAAATTTTTTATTTTTTAAAATATTATCAAATTTTGATTTAATTTTTTAGTTATATGAATCTAAAAATAAAAAATCTATAATTTAAGAATTAAAAGATATTAAAAATAATATTTATTAAGAATCAATATATAAAATTTTCATATATATAAAGATTAAATAAATTTTTAAATAATTATTTAATTATAATTAATTTTTATGTATATTTTTATAAAAATAAATATTAAAAAAAACCACATTAGTTTTAATAATTCTGTGACTTGTGTAATAGAATGGTAATACCTCCCCTGAACTTAACCAAAGCAACAGATACAAAGCCAAAATACTTTCTAAGAGATAAAGATTATCCCTTCCATAGTAAGAATTGATTTTGTGCAAGAGATCATTATTGTGTTTTAATTAAGTCATACAATCCTGATCAACATTTTTTTTTTTTTTTTTTTTTTGTATTTTTTTT
>Ga0209489_105076_pt1 | contig 23377 bp, 13 predicted proteins | sample SiratrowhiteBW_FD_187527 | JGI IMG/M metagenome (GOLD analysis project Ga0209489, IMG submission 187527) | Root nodule microbial communities of legume samples collected from California, USA - Siratro white BW (SPAdes) (version 2) | ecosystem: Host-associated > Plants > Roots > Nodule | place...
CATAACCATCACCAACTTGAACTTCAAACTTACTCCCACAACACACATTTCTAGATCCTAGACTCAAGTCTTCAAACTTCAAGAAATCTTCATCCATCCTTCACATGATCTAGAGCATCTTCACTTGTTTGAATTCATCAAATCACTACAGTAGTCCACTGGTGCTAACAACATGGATAATGAAACATAAGAAATCTAGAAGATATGAAAGGAACTTAAACTCAAAATAAATAAATTAAAGAAATCTATTTTCAGGTATACTTGAAAAAGCTTAATCACCTTAAAGATAAATTGGTTCAAGATAAATTCAAATAAAAAAATTGATTATCAATGAATGGTTACAATCAATTACTAGCAGTTAAACAACATTGATACGAAGTGGTAGTCATAAAAGATTTTATTTTTCAAAAATGTTAACTACCATTTTTTATAGTATAAATATGATGAAGTAGACATTTTTGTTTGAAATTTAAGACTACATTTGTCAAAACATTTGTTTCTGTAAAACGCCTCGACGTTATGATTATCAATGGCGTTAGACAAAAAATACATCTAACCCTAATTATTTTGATTAAGTGTGGTTAAAATAAAAGGTACAAAGCATTACTATAACACATTGTTGTCTTTACATTTATCAGACACAAGCTTTTTTCAAAAATTAGATTATGTAAAACACAATGTTTCACATGTCAAATTATATAACACCTTGTTGTCTTTACTTGATTTGATAGGTGGAAGTCTTAATTACATACATAATTGTTAAGCTAACATTATTCTCAAGTATTATATATACTCATTTTTGTTTGTAGAGAATGTCTTCCTCTCACAAGAATATCTGAAATGTTCACATTAACATCAAAAGATTTCTTAAAAGATACATCTACAACTTTTCCATGTCAAAGCATCCCGATGCCCCTTTTGTCAAACCTGAATGAACTATTTGTTGCGTACACTCTGTTACCTAGGTCCAATTAGTCGTGCTAATATTTAGGATGTTGCTTGAAGAAATGATAGGCATTTAATGTTTCATAAAGTGAATTTAATGCATCTCTCATTTTGAATGTGGATAAATTCAAGAAGAAGAAGGAAGTCTTTAAAAATCTCAACAGTCTGGAAAAGAAAACAATAACTCATTTCTCCACTTAGTATTTAAAGGAATCCTTCAAGTTGAAGATATTGGGAGTGAGTGTTTATGAGTGCAAAAATGCTATTAGTTTAATGGTAGAAAAGCTCCATGTGACCAGATATTCACTAATAACATTTTTCTTGTTCAAAATAGCAAGTGGATAGAGTGAGTAAACTTTCCATTCATCGTAAGACACTACCTCTCTCTAGTAAACAACTCTTGTGATCTTTGTAGTCACATTAATATTTATTTATTTTAACCACATTCCTATTGCATAATAATAACAATAATGATGAATTGATTAGTAATTAATAGGTTTTGGGTCATTTTTCTGTATTTCAACTAATTGAGCTTTAACTAAAAGTTTGATTCAATTTGATGTAATTTCCTTTTCAAACTTGATTATATTTCATATTTGGTTCATAAATTTTTCTACAAACCTCATATTAACTTGATCTTTATGTCGTTTTGCAGATAATTCAATGATCTATAAACGTTATTAGAGGGCTCAAGACCAAATTCAAATGGAAAAGTGAACAAAATCAGTCATGAAGTTGGCATACAAAATCTGGACAATATTTTAAGCGAAAATCATTATTGTTGGGTCAAATTAGGGCAACATATAATGGGTCTGGGTCTTAGGTTGTGCAAAGAATTAGGGTTAGGGTTTTCCTTTGGTGGGACAGATTGTAAGGGAGAGAAAATACATTTTTATGATACTTCGATGGCAACCACACTACACGATTTTCTCTTGGGAATATAGTTTGTTTTTCTTTCTTTTCTTGTTCTTTTTCACGTTGCATTTTATTCTTCTCTCAATTCATGTTCTTTATATTTCAATTTGGGATGCCAACCATGATAATGAGTGGCTAACCTCTTTATTCAATCCGGTGCCCGGAGGTTCACTCGTTTACGTTAATCTTTAGGTTCGTGTTTTGTATTTCTTTTCGCAAATTATATGTTCATTTGTTGTTTTAATTTGATTATTAGATTTAATAGTTTGATTAATCTCGTAATTTAATCAATAAAGTCCGATTGGAATGTGTTGTGGAATTCCCGAATTGGAATTAAGTTGAACTGATAATGTTGCTTGCGATGTCATTGCAATAGTTTGAGACACTAGGTGTTCGATTAAATGCTTCACAATTGTCAAGTATTCGGGCTGTTAAATAGATGCAAGGATTCTGGTCTATTTAACCCACAAATATAATTTGGATTGTGTGTAGGAGTCGGTGAGGGATATGGGAGAATCAAAGGGAGATCGAGTTGATTTTTCATTATTTGAATTCCTCTATTTTGTTTGATTTTCGTTTTCATGATTTAATTTAAATACTTTGTTACCCCCCTGCATTTTAAAAGAACATTTAAGTGGTCATTAGGAAGAATGATCTAGGTTAGCTATACTGCAAATATAGCCTCCTAGTTTAATTTGGGACGCGTTCGGCAATGGGCATCACACATATTCACACAAACTTCATCAACAAGGAGTGGTTGAATTTTAAAAATACTCAATGTCTTAGCTAGGAGTAGTTAAGTTTCAAAAGAATATTTAATATCTTAGATAGAAGGGGCTGAGTTTCAAAAAATACTCAATGTCTTAGCTAGGAGTGGCTGCTTCCAAAAGAATACTCTATATTAGCTAGTAGTGGTTGCATTCAAAACAATACTCGTTGAGTAATCAACACCGGTTGAGGTCCAAATAATACTCGATTCTTAGTTAGAAGTGGTTGCATTCTAAACAATACTTAGAGTCTTTTAGTCAAGAGTAGTTGGGTGTTCAAATAATACTTGGGTTATTAGCTAAGAGTGAGTACGTTCCAAATAATACTCAATTTATAACTTGTAGTAGTAGTTTGCAGTGAAACTCAATTAGTTGACTGAGAACTAAACATAGTCTACACTATTAGACGAACCAGTACAAAAATCATATAGTAATTCTTATTTGCCTTATTATTTGTTCATTTCATACTATTGTACTGCATTAACAAAAGAAGAAGAGATTTATATATCAATCTTTAGAAAAAATTTTAGACAGATCGCCTATCAACCCAAAACCATCATCTAACTCCTTGATATAGCATAATGCATTGTGAAAATTAAAAAAAAAATAAAAATTTAAAACACAATTCAATCCTTATTGTATTTTAACCTTTTTAACAGTTGACAACAGAGCTCAACCGCTAAAGGGTTGAGCGCTTCACAACGAATAGAGGAAAGATCTAAGAAAATGCAAGCATAGAACAATAGCTAATAAGTGATGAATCTGTTACAAGGCCTCCAACCTTTCTAAGAGAAGACTTTCCTTACCTGAAAGATTGGATGCAGAAATACGTTAAGTCCACACACGATCAGTTGTGTCAAACATCACTAGAGAAGATATCAAGATCGAATCTCCAGAAGAAGATTGGACACAGAAAGAGTTTGATCAGATGTAATTCAACAACAAGGCAAGGTACACTTTAATTTGTGCATTGTCTAAAAATGAATTTAAAAATTTGTAGTTTAAATCGGTTAAGGAATCTGTGACCCTTTGAAGATCAACTACGAGGGAAACGAAGATATTTAGCTAAGGGAAGTTACAACCCTCACACGCCAACACCAGTCTTTCACCACGATGGATTGTGAGGTCGTGGATGACATGCTTGAAAGAATGTATATTGTTTTAAACAAGATAGAAGCTCTCGAACAAAGGTTCTATAAGGCTTAGATCAACTTGAACTTGCTAGATAACATGTTAAAGGTTTGGAAGTTTGAAACAATGACCATTACAAAGGCCCAAGATTTGAAAAAGATCACGTGCATGGGCTTTTAGTAATCTAGAAAGTGCATAAGATGCATTTCTAAGTTCACAAGGCCATGGTCTCAATGAAAAGTTAACCTCAAATAAGACCCAACTCAAACGAGAGGAAACTAGAGTTCAAAAAACTATAGAAGAGACATCCAATACTTTTGAAGTTGAGTCTAACATCTCAATTGATGAGGAAATATCAATGTTATCAAGAAAGTTTAAGCAAATGTTTAAATAGAAGGATCAAGTAGTGGAAGATCTACTTGTAAGAGGAAGGAAAATCGTCATAAGATTATCCACTATGAACGTGGACAATGAAGGCATATGAAAACAAGCCGTCGAAAGTTAAATATGAAAAGTTAGAACAAATGAAATTACTCAAACTCAAGCTTTCTAAGGCAGACCGAGAGAATAAACAACTTTCTAATTACTTTCACGCACTCCCCATTACTCGTTTTTCTTTTTGGTTTATGACTTTGTATCCCTTATTTTATCCTACCTTTACCTTGACCACATTACAAGATTACTAAATGTCGTTTTGATCTTTAATTGTGCATGTTTCAAATAAAGTAAAAAGAGAGTCTTTTCAAGCTTACGATAATAGTTACTTTCATTATGCACATATGAATGAATAAACAATCTCAAACACTTAAGAGAAAGAGTGATATCCTTTATTGTGATAATTTTACCATACTTAATCCATGTCTTAATTTGATTGTAATTCTTGTTTACTTTTATGTTTTGAAATAGATTTTTTATTGTCTTAATTCTTTAAATGTATGATTCATCTTCAATGTATCTTAATAATTAACTAAGAATTAATTCTTAATTCTTTACCATTTTGAATGTATAATTCATTTTCCTTTTTCTCTCAATATTTTCCTTTTAGGATCCATTTGAAATTTTGCTTCCCTATTTTCATCTTTAGTGTCTATATTTTCTTTTCATAGTTTTCTTTTGCTCGGATATGCAAAATCTTAAATATGGGGGAATTTGGCGACACATATTTTGTGCACACAATTATAGCCTTATTATACATAAAAAACAATTCCAATATAATTTATTTTTAGTTTTTAAATTATTTTTCTTTTAGTAGTAATAAATTAGGTTTGATGTAAGTAGTTGTTTTAATTTTGTATTTTAAACTAATATGAACTTCTCTTACTATTTTTGACAATAAATTTTTCTGTACATACTTTTTTTTGACAATGAATTATACATTTCTGAGTCTTCAAAATAAGCATATGATTTTGTTAGATTTGGAGGAGACTTCCTTTTGTAAATGAAGAGCTTGACCTCAAAGTGGAATGGACAACAATGTTGAGTTAACTTTGCTAATTAAGAGTTAGTTTCACTAAGCATAATTAGTACATGTTAATTCCTTAAAATTAGAGAATGCACATGGATAGTTCCTTAACCCTAGGAAGATGTAATCATTACACTTAGTAAAACAATGGCGACTTTTGCACGAGTCATATGTGAGGCACCTAAGAGAACAACATAAAAAAACTCTTGAAAGCTTGAAGGGTTAAGTAGAAGAGTCAAACTATTTCATGTGCACTTAAAAGTGACATGTAGTAGTTTAAAAACTCCAAAATACACTTCTAAATTCAAGAAATCGTCCAAACACCTCTCAAGTTCAAAACATGAAAGTTCTAACTTTTCTCAAATTTATCTAAATACTAAGAAACTGCTTCTAAAGCTTTGGTTACAAGTGTAAGTTAGTTATGTACATGAACTTACCTCCCATATAAAATTGAGGTTGATCCTTAAATTAATGATAGAATAACCTCTTTAGTTATCTTATTATACCATTACCTGATTGTAGACTTGATAAGACACAAAGAGTTATCCAAGTCAGGTTAATATCCATAAAAATATGAATAATAATTATATTTAACAAATCTTTTAGTATAAAATATTAACTAGAAATAAAGTTTTAAATTAACTTATTGATTATCATCACATAAACTTTTATTAATCAGTTCTAAACTTATAAATAATTACTAATATAAAAGTTATATATATATATATATATATATATATGAGATACTTTTGACCAGAATAATTATTAATATAAAAATTATCTATAAATATATAAAAAGAGAGGTTTATATTTAATATTTTACATCTAAATGTAAAATATATAGAAAGAGAAGTTTGTATCTAATATTTTACTTCTAAATGTAGTCTCTAATATAAGTAAAACTATTTTACTTATTTTCTTCCCCCTCCTAATATAATAGGTGACAAAAAAAAAATTTCTCTCTCATTCCTTACATTTTGTTTTTTTAAAATCTTTATAGTTTATATTTGATTATTATAATTTATAATTTCTTGAATTTTAAATTTAAATATCTTAATATATTAAATTTACTCAAAACAACATAAAAATAAATAAATAAATATTAAATTTAAAATTAATATACAGACCCATAAGTAAACAATAAAATTTATTACAACAATTCAATTTTAACTCGATAAAGTAATATAATAAAAATACGCAATTAACACCTGTATTTTCAACAGTGTATTAACAAAAAGAAAATCCTGCAAAACATCAAATTTTAATAATGTAAACCAATAAAAAGTAATTTATATATTATTTTGAAAGTAATTATCATTAAACTTAGTTAAATTATAATAATAATAATAATAATTATTATTATTATTATTATTATAATTGATTGAATGGTTGTTTCAAACCTATTTATCTTAATTTAATTTAGCTTTTTAACATAATGGTTCTCTTAACTCCTATTTGTCACCTTACTTCTTAGCTCTTTATTTTCTTTTTCAATTTTCTTATGGTCTAATATTTTATACAATATTTTGGTGTCAACATAATCTATATCCAAAGACCAGTTATATTTTCGAAGAAAAGTGGAATATGAAATGACAAAAAAGAAAAAAAAAAAAGTGAAGCAAACCCACACACTTGATAGAGACGCCAACAATCGCCATTTCCCAATCCCAGAACAGTGGTTTCCTTATTCTTCCTTCAGTTATCCAAATCGCTTATGATACCCTTTACATTTTCAATTCTATTCGACGGGTTTTTCATCTGATCATATAAGGTAGCTAATTTCGAGTCATTATGATCTATTTCCTCCTTTGTTTCTTCATTTACCTCACGCGCTCTAACAGAGAAATTTTGATTGCTATGTTCACAACGTTTTCATGTTTTCTCAGGCTTTAAGATTTCTCCAGTTCGGCAATATTATTATAATTTTTAATAATAAGAACGTTATTGTTATTATTTTGAGCTAAATTGGCAGATTGAGTTTGTGTTTAAAATTATAATTTTGACTAGCATGGTAGATCCTTTCTTCTGCATTCTTTTACTTTTTTTCAATTGAACATTGATCGTCTGAATCGTAGATTGTGAGTGAAACCTCTGATCAGATAAAACGGGAATTGTGTAGGGAGCAGTGTGAAGTTTTATTTAACGGTGTGTGATTTTTAATAATTTTACTTTGGCTTAATCTTGTTAATGATATAATTTTGTGTTCGAATTTGCAGAAGATTTGAATTAAATTTGAGGATTGAGTTTGACTGGAGAGAGGGTTTGAGAAATGGCTAACAATGCATCCGCCTGTGCTGAGAGGGCAACCAGTGACATGCTGATTGGACCAGACTGGGCAATTAACATAGAGTTGTGTGATATCATAAATATGGACCCAAGGTATCTCTCTAGTTTTGTTTTATTTCTTTAATCCATTATTCTACTTTATTATATATGCTGTATGGAGATTTATTTATTTTTTCAATCAAGAAATGAACAGGAAACTAGTTGCTTGACTGGCCTTGTATTTTGTTCGCAATGCTTATCATTATATTTTAGTAATTAGCACTACAAGAAAGTAAATCTTTTAGTGATTCTTTTAAAAATAATCATTTTCCATTCTGCTTTTAGTGGTTATACTATGGTTTGGAGAATTCCATGGGAGTAGGAGGGGGGTGAACAATATTCTTCGTTTGCTACAAATTCTTCTGTGCTGTTTAGAGAATTGGAATAGTCAAGCACTGTGGTTCGTGCTATTGGACAATACCACCTTTATTCTGCATCTATATCTCGTGCACTGACATCAATATCTGTTTTTTCTTAAATTTTATTGCTTATCCTTTATTTTAAATGGCTTCAACTGTCTGTTAATGAAATGCCGAACAACCCTTTTCTTTCGCATTTAGGGAGCTCCATATTTTTAGAGACTGCATCAAAATTAATTATAGGAGTCCTCCGGGACTTATGCATGCTAAGACCATGCCTTGTTGACATCTTGGACGGTGCTAATATAACTGAGATATTTATCTCTTAAGAATTTTATTGCTGGAGAATTGGATGTTGGTGAATATAAAGGTTCTTATAAAACAGTAAAGAATGGTTGCATGCTATGATTCCAAAATTTGTAGTATATTAAGGCTTAGTTAGACTTTTGGTATGCTTAGTTTCCTTTGTATTTGATGTGGACCATTTCATTATCAGTTGCAAAACACTGTTGTCCAAATAGTTTTTGAATTGATACTATTAAATCCCCTAGTCAATCTATTGTTGACGAGGAACACTTTTCTGAAAATAGTGTCAATATCTGCACAAGGATTTAAGTATGAATAATAGAACCATACCAACCGTAGATGAGGGGTAGAGTTGCATCTATTAAACTCTAGAAAAGAGAGAAACATTGAGTTGAAACAATGTATTTCTAAGACAGGACATATGCTTTATTTATTTTGAGAAAAAGAATCGATGCAATAAAGAAGATTTTATATTCTCTAACAACAGATACATCATTCGGGAATGAATAAATAGGTTCCTTATAATACATATAAAATATAGATAATCTTGATTATATAGGTTTAATTTCTTATTTCTATAACTATAATTTCTTATTTCTATACCTAACGACGATGCAAGAGCAGTTCCCAAAAGCTCACCTTGAGGACAAGGTGGATCTTTTGGAAGGGAGAATTATTAGGCAGCCGGGGCATCAAGGACAGGATAATAAGTATAAGGGGTTAAAGACTTATTATAGGAGGAAATAAAAAAATGTAACAGCAGGGGAGGAAGTTAGAGTTAGTTAGAATGTTACCTTGTAAGGGTTGATTTATTTAAAAAGATCAACCTTGGGGAAAAGGGGATAGAGAAAATTTAGTTGAGCACTACAGGGTTTGGCCTGTGTGACAGGAGAAGTAGTTTCCTGTGTGTACTATAATCACAATTTCAGTTCAATAAAGAGGAATTTCAGTATAATTTTGGAGTTTCTTAACTGTTGTTAACACCAGTGGGTCTAGTAGCGTATCAGATACACAAGGGAAATTTGGCACCAATAAGTAATGAACAAACCCATATAAGAGATTACGATACTATCTTCAACCCAAAACATTTAAACTATGAGCTTATGGGTCTTTATTATGAGGAATATTGAATGGATGTAATTTTGGCAACACGAGGGAAAGTGTTGATATAATCTTGGCCATAGACTTTTTTGTATCCTTTGGCAACCAATTGAATTTTATAACAAACAATATTACCATCAGGTCCAATTTTAAGAGTATACAACCATTGCCACCCAACAATTGATTTGTTAGCTAGAATAAGAACCAACACCCAGGTATCACTACTTTGAAGGGAACACATCTCATCAAGTATTATTTGTGAGATAAAGCTTCACCTAGAGGTTTAGGATTAGGAATAGAAGATAACGATCATAAACAAGATAATATTTGCTGGAAAGCTAATGATAACTGAGGTTTGTATGGTGGGGAGATGGGTTAGTGGTAGAATGTGTTCCTTTATGAATAACTATAGCCCAATCATTTTCAAAGGTGACCGAATCAGGTACGGGAGATGATGTTGGGAAAGGATCAAACATGATCTCCGCTGTATTATTATTTGTCGAAGATGGATTCCATACTGGAATTTCATTAGGTCATGAATGAAGTTGTATATTAGGAAGTGACTCCCTTGACTAGGTAGAAGTTTAGTATTTGGATCTATGGGTGAGTAATGGGCTTGGAATTCATTAGTCCAATTTACTCTAAAATATCAAATGCATACTTTCTTTGAGAAATGACAATTCCATTGTTAGATTCTGCTACCTTAATCACCTAGAAATATCTTAATTTGTCAAGGTCTTCTATTTGAAAATGGTGATATAGGTGATGTTTTATCTGTAAGATGCCATGATGATCACTACATGTAAGAACAATGTCATCAACATATACTACCAAAGTAGATACATCTAACGATTGTGTGATGATAAAACACTGAATGATCAGTCTTGCAGAGTCATACCAAATTGTTGGAAAACTTCATTGAATCTACCATACCATCTTTTCGGAGATTGTTTAACACTATATAAAGACTTGTGGAGGCAACATACCAATATGAAAGACTCCCTTTGAGTAACAAAGCTAAGAGGTTGTTCCATATAAATTTCCTTCAACAAATCGTCGTGAAGGAAGATATTCTTGATATCCAATTTATAAAGGGGTCAATGATGAAGAGCAGCCATTGTAAGGAATAATTAGACAGAAGCCATCTTGGCAACCGGAGGGAAGGTGTCACCATAGTCTAATATGAATATCTAAGTATAACCTTTGACTATCAAGCAATCTTTGAGTCAATCAATAGTGTTATCAGGACCATCTTTGATAGCAAAGATCTGCCTACAACCAACAATAACTTTTCTAAAAGACAGAGAAATGAAATCCCAAGTTCCATTTTTCTGAAGAGCACACAGTTCAACAATCATAATTTGTCTCCAACCAAGGTGGGCAAAAGCATCACCTATAGTTTTAGGAATTGATAAAGAAGAAATAGAATAAATGTTGGATCGAGCGCTTACCACTAGGTCAAAATTTATAAACAATAGTCTGAGTGCAACATTTTCTACTTAATAGCGTATTAGTCCAAGCTCTATGTTTCGATTGTGACTTGGTCCACCTAGCATCTGCCACGGGACAATTGATGCCACCTGTAACAATCTCACCCTCAGCAATTGTCCCAGTAAGAATTGAACTCTTTGATTGTGACTCGGTTTACCTAGCCTACATCATAGGACAATTGTGCGATCTATAACAGTCTCCCCTTGAACAGTTGTCCTATTGGAGATCAAACTCATGACTTTGGCTCTAATACTAATTGTTAGATCGGGCGTTTGCCACTAAGCCAAAAATTATAGCCGATAGGGCACAACTTTTTCTATTTAAGAGCATAACAACTCAACTGCCATGATACAATTATGATTTGACCCACCTGACCTCCATTACGAGACAATTGATGTCATGTGTAACAAGAAAGACAAGTATAAAGGGACGGAGACAATCAATGATAGCTTATAGCAATATAATGAGGTAAAGGATTACGAGTGGAACATATGCCTTTACAAAGAGTAATAGGAAGATTAGACTCAAGTGATGAAGCCGGAATGGAAAAAAGAGGTGCCACCGAGGAAAAGTCTGTACATGGCATAGTTGGAGGGTATACAAGTTGTCAACAATGAGGGCGTGGAGATGGTGGATCAGGTGGTAAAACACAATTGTGGTATCAAAGGAGAAGTAAACATAAAATACAAAGAAGACTCAGAAGGTAACGTTAGCTAAAGATCACATAGCAATGAAAGGAAGGTGAGAAGCACTTATACCCTTTTTGAGATTGAGAGAAACCTAAAGAGACACATTTATGAGATCGACCAGACAACTTATTATGGATAGGAGTATGGATATGACAAAGTATGTAGGCTTGAATCCTCGAGGAGGTAAGAGGTAAAGTGGTTGACGAGGAAATAAAATAGAATGAAAGATTCAGTTATCTAAAACTAGGATGACATGCAATTGATGAGATAGAAGACGGTGAGAACAATATCACCCCAAAATTGTTGAGGAACTTGGCCATGAACTAAAAGGGTTTGAGATGTTTCAATAAGATGTTTACTTTTGCACTCGACAACTCCATTTTTATTGTTGAGACATACATGCATATGAGGTTTGATGAAAAATACTGTGTGAAACCACAAAAATTTGAAAGAAATGAGAAAACACTAATGAACATTGTCACTACAAGATGTGCGAATAGAAATACCGAATTGATTTTTAATTTCATTGTAAAAGGATAAAAAAAAATAGCAAACAACTCAAAATGATTTTCATTAAGAACAACCAAGTACATCAAGAATAGTCATTAATAAAAGTTATAAAATATTGAAATCCTAAATTGGATTTAACACTACTCATTCCCAAATGTTATAGTCAACCAAAGCAAAAGTAGACTAAACTCTATTGGAGATACTCTTTGGAAAAGGACTATGACTATGTTTGCCTAGTTAACACAATTTACTAGACAAGGTAGACAATCTAGACAAACTTGCGACAAGTTTTTGTAGCCTAGCAAGTCTAGGATGACCCAACTGAGCATGGATGAGAGAAGAGAAATCCACCATCGAGCCAACATGAGCATAGGTCCAAAGATGGTAAAGGCCATGAGACTCATATTCGATGCCAATCATCCATCCCAAACATCAGTCTTGGAAGAAAATGGAATCTTTATTAAAAGAGATGACATATTAAAGGAATGAGTGAGACGACTAATGGATAATAAATTAAATTGAGGTCTAAAGACATAAAGAACATTGCCTATAGAAAGAGAAGGAAAAAGATGAAAAGTGCCAACACCATGAGATGGGACTTGGGAACAATTAGCGATGGTGACAGATGATAAAAAACTAGAAGTGAAAAGGGAAGAGAAAAGAGACTTATTACTCGGGATTTGACCAGGGGCCAGAGTCTAGCACCCGAGGCCAAGATAGGTGGATTGAGTGAGACCAACAAACGAAGAACCTGTGTGCACAACAAAAGTAGTGGAACTAGATGCTTGATGTTGTTCATCATACCATTTCATAAACTCATGGAAGATATTAGGTGAATCAGAGGGCCCGAAGTAGGGGATGGAGATGGAGCAGTCTGGGCAACAACAATAGATCAATCAAGATGACCATGCACTACATAACACCAATCAATCATTAGCCTAGTAGTGCCACAATGATAACATTTGGGACGACTTTTGCCAGGTTTGCGAGAGTAGTTGAGGTCATCATCTTGAGATACCAATGTTGAAGAGTTAGTGGTGGAGGTAGAAGAAGGTATTTCAATGGATGCCTTACATGGCACATAGTCTTACTAGGCTAACACGGTTTTGATCAAGGCTTTGATACCATGTTAAATTTTATGGAAGAGAGGAACATTAAGTTGAAATCGTGTATTTCTAATATAGTAGGGTGTTTAATTTATATTGAGAAAGAAGAAACAATACAATAGAGGAGATTTAATTCCTTCTAATAACAAAAATATTATACGAAAATAAATAAAAATGCTTTTATTGAAAAATATATATATATATATATATATATATATATATATATATATATATATATATATATATATATATATATATATATGTATATGTATGTATATATAATCTAGATGACTTTGATTATATAGGATTAATTCCTTATTTCTATAATTGTAACATATTTGAAATCTATTGGTTTGTCAACCTTCACTGAAATAGAACTGAAAGCCGAATAAGGCTATTTTGAGTTTATATTACTTTTTTGTTTTTGATCTCAAGTACAAAATTGCTTCAACCCTTATTTTGAATTTTTCTCATAGGGATTCCTTAGCATTTTCCTCATCTTTGTTGAACTGATTGAACTTGCAGGCAAGCAAAGGATGCAATAAAGATACTTAAGAAGCGATTGAGCAGTAAAAATCCCAAAATACAACTTCTGGCTCTTGTTGTCAGTATTTTTCCAAAATACGACTTCATTTTTTGTCAATACTTTAATTCTTCAAAGTTATTAAGTATTTCAGTCACTTTGATATGACGAATTATGTTATATTCTATTTTACTAAATTTTTGCAACTGGAACAAATTATGTAAAAGTCCTCAGACGTGTCATTCTGTCTGCATGAAAGATATTATAATTAAATTGCTTCCAAATGGTGATAACGTTAAAAACTATGATTACCTGACGTGGATATTTTGTATTCAAATATTTTATGTAGGCACTGGAAACCCTTAGTAAAAATTGTGGTGACAGTGTATTTCAACAGATCATTGAGCGGGATATCTTACATGACATGGTTAAAATAGTGAAGAAGAAGGTATTTTTGGACTCTTGATACTGAAGATTTATTGTTATTTTTAAGAGAAAAGTTTTAGGGTCAGGGTCACAGTCCCATCCTAGAGTCACGGTAAGGCCCAAGCTCAATGAGTGCTTGCAAGGGTTACTTACGTATAATGTACCCAGAACAGATTTCAATGAGTTTTTAAACACTGATCAACTTACTTACAGCTTGACTTGGATGTGCCAAGTGCCAACTACTCTTTACATATTTCTTTTATAAGTTACTATAATTTCTGGAACTGTATGTTTGAAAGGGAAAATTTTCTCCTCAAGTGTTGCATTCTTTTGATATTGAACAGCCTGACTTAAGTGTGAGGGAAAAGATATTGACTTTGATTGATACGTGGCAAGAAGCTTTTGGTGGACCAAATGGAAGGTATCCCCAATACCATGCAGCATATAATGAATTAAAGGTGATTGCTCTTGTAAATTTAGACATTTCTTGTGTCTTTCTATATTTTTCAAGTGGCATACTATTTTAAACTGATACATATTGACATTTTTATTTATCTATTGATGTACATTCATATTGTGCTGAATGACAAGGTTTCATTTGGACTGTTGTCAATTTTTTATACCTGTCTGGAACGTGCTTTTGAGAGTTGTATCATTCGTTCAACAACTTTTTCTGTATCTCTCCCTCACATGTGTCAGTTGATTTTTCACATGTCATCAGTGTTTCCTCATGCCTTTCCCAGAATACTTTTACTAAGTTGTTGTAATGTTGAATTTTCATCTAAAACATTGATATTTTATTTCTGCATTTTTCTTCTTTAATAACTGGCAGTCTGCTGGTGTTGAATTTCCCCCACGAGAAGAGAATAGTGTTCCTTTCTTCACTCCTCCTCAAACCCAGACAGTTTCTCATATTGCTACTGAAGAATATGATGCTGCTGCTATTCAGGCTTCTATGCAGTCTGAAGCATCTGGCCTTAGGTACTCTTTAACTGCATCTTTTTCTCACTGTTGTAACCCTTTGTTTGTTTTGCGTGGCTCATAATTTTAGTCATTGCACATTGTATGAGATTAACAAAGTTTATATCTCCACCTTATAAACCAATATTATATAAAGGTTTTAGAATATCTAGAAAATGACTCAGAATATTGTATCTTAGAATTAGAAAATTGAATACTCTAGCACACTTTAGAGTTTCACTTTGATTTGTTTCCATATTTTCTTATATTTCATGATTTCTTTTAATATTTAATTAGGATTAGTTTACTGTACTATAAATTGTGGTTAGTTCTTTGTATTTCGTATCACATCATAACATAGGAAATTGTTACCAAAAACAGAATATTTTTCAATGTCATTTTATCATCTTTCGCTCCTGCTGTTTAGGTCATGGTTTTAAAATTAATCAGAAAAAAACGAAATTTCTCATAAATCTGAACAAACCTACTTTTGGATTATTTTTGTCTAATAATGAAATTTTCATTGCCTCCACACTTCTGAAATTCTTCCATTGTCAACTTCTGCGCATTTCTCACAAGGGATCTAGGAGGAAATTGTTTTATTTTATTTTATAATAAGCATAGAGTAGCATCTAACTGCATGGAGATTCACCGTCTTAAGTTGTACTGGTTTTTATTCCCTGAACTTTCTTCTTATCAGTTTGCCAGAGATTCAGAATGCTCAAGGACTAGCAGATGTATTGAGTGAAATGCTTAATGCCTTGGATCCTAAAAGTCCTGAGGTGGTGTAACATTTTACGTTGTTGTCCTTTGTCTGCTATCTGACTAGCTACATTATCTCTATTCAGTTACCATTGTTTATGAAAAATATATTTTTAAATTTTGAAGTTGTTATTTAGGGTTTTGGAAAATCTAACATATAAGCTTCCTGGTAGTTGATAAGTTAGCTATTAGCCTATACGCTCCTAAGTTATAAGTTCAGATCTGAGAAGCTAGCTTATTGAATTAAAAGTATTTTGTCAAACTAGCTGGTAAATGTAAAATGATACAAAGAAGAATATAAATACATTATTTAAATTATATAAATGAAATTTATGGTTCCTAAAAAAAGTATAATTATTTAATTGTAATTTTAGATTTTTTTTAAATAATTAATTCTTAATAAAAATTTTACTACTGCTATTCATTTTTGAAATAATTTGTGTTGTATATGGTTTTTTCTTCGGACAAGTCATTTTATTTAAATGACTTGATCTAATGAATATTCATCAAATTTAATTTTTGTTTATCTTCAAATTTTTTATTATATTTCTCAGTTTAACTTATTGTCTAGCACAAGGTAGTCATAGCAAGTAATGAATATTAATTGCTTTCTTAAAATTCTGGACAAAAATGCAGGCTGTGAAACAGGATGTGATTGTTGACCTTGTTGACCAGTGTCGTTCTTACCAAAAGCGTGTCGTGCTTCTTGTGAATGAGACTGTGTAAGAATATTGTTTGAGATTATCGATTCCATTTTTGTTAGTGTAATTAACAAGAATGACTGTAATGTTTAATTCTTTTTAGGGATGAGCAACTTTTATGTCAGGGGTTGACACTGAATGACAGTCTTCAACGAGTGCTTAATCAACATGACAACATTGTAAAAGCAACTCCTGTTACAGGCACAAGAGCAGTAGAAACATCAATTCTGCCACCTGTAAATGTAAATAATGAAGAGGACGACGAGTCAGACGATGAATTTGCCCAACTAGCCCATAGGTGATATTGTTGAACTCGTTGGAAGTTATTTTGGCGTAGTGGATTATGTCTCTTGTATGAGAGCATGTTGGTTACATGTGTAAAGCATGATTCATTTTATAGTTGATACACTGGTTTATACATATTTCTTCCGTCTTCATTTTCTATTTCTTATCAATTTAGTATGTAATTAAGTTTATATTACATTGAGTGCAGGTCATCACGAGATACTAGACGGAAACAAGCCAATGATAAGGTAGAACCAGTGAGAGTAAACCGAATTCTTCCCCCACCACCTGCACCAAAGAAACCAATATTCTCTGAAGCTGGTATGATTGATTATCTCAGTGGTGATATGTACAAAATAGAAGAATCCCATGAACTCTCTGAACCAAGTTCATATGTCGAACCCCTTCATTATAGTTCCAATAATCCTGCTTCAATCACTAGAACATTGTCTTCATCTCCGCCTTGTTCCCCAAGTACTTCATCACCAAGTTTAAGCAAGCAGGCTGTGTCTGATAAAACATCTGTCATCAATAAATCCTCAGAAATCCTTACTCCAAATCCTCAGGAAACACAATCTCATGGCTTCCTTCCACAACCCCCTTCAATGTTTTATCCGAGACAACAGTTTTCTGAGCAACAAGGTGTGTCTCATCCAAGTTTTGGGTCCAGTTCCTCAAATGACAACTTGTCGGCACAAACCCAGAATCTATCTCTGAATTCGTCTACTCCAACCAAACAAGATAATCCAGAAGAGGTCCTTTTTAAAGATCTACTTCACTTTGCAAAATCCAAAACCTCATCGCCTTCTAAACCTAGCAGTAGGCAATTTTGAGAGTTTTTGTTTGTATTTGCATTAGTTCAACTAATGAATGCTATGAATCAGGTTAATGACCCATTTTAGCGGTCTTCAGTAATTTTTGAGTATGATTTTCCCGTTCATGTATCGGGTTTAATCAGTACATTGATGCATATATTCATGAATATTGCTCGTATTGATTTTTACCTCATGTTTTCAATAAGGTTAGATTCATGAGATTTATTGAATTTTTCTTTTGATTACGCAATGGTAACTAGTCTGGAAAAGCTAAGCACCGTATTTGAGCATGGTCTATGAATAATTGAGTGATGGGGTCGAAATAGTAAGTTACATTATTCTGCAGTTAGGGTATTCCATGTGTTAGGGATGGTTTAAAATTTCTCACTACATGGGTTTAAAATGAAATCAAATTGTTTTTAACTTATAGAGGTTAAATAGATTTCAAATTTGATTTCATGCAGACTAACAATATAAATGTCTCTTGTAATTGACTTAAAACTAATTCTACAAGACCAAAGATAACGGTAGCAATTTTAAAATCTTCGAGAACTATTAGTTGAAAGGTCAATCAAATACAACATACAGATTTTCCCGTAAGTACAACTTAATTCAAAATAGACTAATTACGAAGAAAAGTTTTACTAACTATATTTTAGCCACAATATCAGGTCTTCTGACCAACTTAAATACAATCGAAATTGATATCATATAAGCTACATTTGTTTATAATTTTCTCAATATCAACGAACACTACGAAGTTGTGAATGGACTACAATTTCAAACCTTAGAATAAAGTTATCAATAGGCTTCAGAATTTGATTAACTATTATACTACTATTTTCTTTAATCTATTGGAGCTTATAAGGTTTTGGAGAAAGTCTAATAAATTTATTGGAGCTTATAAGGTTTTGGACAAAGTTTAGTAAAATTATTGGAACTTATAAGGTTTTGGATAAAGTTTAGTAGTTAATGCTAACTTTTCGTCTAATTTTGAAATATAACCGTTACAACATCAACGAGAGATAATACCCATCATGAGAGAATACATGTTTTCAAAATTTTAAATCTTGTGTTGAGTATGATCTTTCTTTATATATTTTTTAGCTCATATGATTCGCTTTCAAGATGTCTTCTCATCGTTACCAAGTCTCATTTACAAAGGAGAACTTATTCTTCAAATTTTAGGACTTCTTCATTAGGTGAAAAAGTAGATTAATCAGGATTGCTATAAATACTTTTAGCTTTTTTAAAATCATCACCTTTTCATTAGCACATTAGGAAGCATAATGTCCCTTCCAAGACATTTAAAATATTTGATGTCTCTTGTTCTAGTTTCTTTTCATATTTTATTTACTTTAGGACATTCAAACTTAGGTGTAGATCTGAATGAGTAGTTATCTTCTTAAAGTCCCTCTAAGGTTGTGAGGTGGTAGTCCTTCGTAAAGGTAGGATTTCTCTTTATTTGTTGTTCCACCTTCATACAAAGTTGAACTCATTCGTTAAACTCTCTATAAGCTAAGAGTTCAACTTTGTTCCTAGTCTCTAGGTTTAGACCACTCTAAAAGCTAGTTATGGTTGTTCTTTCTTCTTTCAACTTCATTCATTGCCTATACTCCTATATGCTCGTGTTGTTGTTTTGTTGTAGTCATTGGAGTTTCTCTATCAATTATCTTTCATAGTAAAAGAATATATGCCTTTTCTTTAGGGCACTCTTATGTTCATTCCAATATCAAATCTAAGGCTTATGATGAATTGTTCTTTATCTTTTTAGGGAAGTCCACCAATACATGGTATACCCTTAAAAATCTAGGGTTGCTATGGATACTTATTCTTCTTCATGTATTTGGTGGCACGAGAACAACACTTCAACCTTCACCTCTTAATCTAAAAAATCTTCATACTAAACCATAGAAGGGAGGAATGTCTACTTTTAGGTTCCCTTTGATAACTATTTTGCCAAGTCCTATGTTGTGTAAGGAGTGTTGATAGTAACAACTATTGTGATGATTGTTATACATCGCTTCACTTTGAGAGCTAGGAAGGATCCTTTAACATGATCACTCACTATGCTTACTCTTAGCCTTTACTTATTGTTTGCTCACAAGCTTCTCAAACATAAATCTCATTTCTTCATAACCATTTCTCTTAAGAATCTAAACTTTTTTTTTAAGCTCATGCTTTCATGGGCCCTAAAACTTTCATTGACATTACAATGGTGTGCATGATCGCTCATTTTTGTTTGAGAAACATTTTCTCAAACTTTGTTTTTAGAAAAATGAAGTGATAAAATTTTTAACAAAAGATTTTAAGTGTATGTATGTGTGTGTGCGCATCCCTTTAGATTGGTAAAAAAAGTGAAAGCCTTTAAATATGTTGGAGTGAGTCCCATGAGCACAGATAAATTTTGAACGAGAATTTTAAAACACAATGAAGTAAACTAGACAATTTTCCTAAGGTTGGAGTCTAAATGACACTTAGAACCATTTAGAATACTTTTACAAGACTAAAAGAACTCTAATTATTTCTCAATTTAATTTTAGAGATAAATATTTCCAAAAACACACAATCAAAGAAAAATAAATTAATAAAAAAAATGTTGTGTTGGAAACAAATTCGTTAAAATTAGAAACAACAAATGGAAGCTAAAATTTCTTACAAATTTCAATTTGTGACCAATTTGCCAAAGGTTACGATGGAAATTTCCATTTATACTTCGATCTCCAATTTGAGTTTCCAATTGGCTTATGTAATTTTAAGAAAACCGAAAAACAAGCTTATTTGAAGTTATATGTCAATTGTTTGCAATTTTTTCGTGTATTCTCTTGTCTTATGAGGTCACCAAAGAAATTGTTTGACTTAGGCTTCCATAATACCTAATATGTAACCTCGTGATTTTAGTGACACTAGTATAAAAAATACATTTCATGGCAGGATATCATCGCGGTTAAGAGGGAACCACAATTAAAAATAATGCAGTGATATTTTTGAAATTAAGTGCAACCATACCATCGTGATTGTCCACAACAACCGCAATTGTATTAACTTTGCAAGAGATACCACCGCGGTTGGAGCGAGAACCGCGATGGTAAGACATATAAATATTTAAAATTGAAAATTTGCAGAGAGATACCATTAAACAACCGCGTTGGTATTTACAAAATAATTTTTAAATTATTTTGCAGGAAGATACAAGGGCTACCCCTCTCCAACCCTAACACCAACCCCTAATAATAAATATATGATCCGAAAGTTTATGAGTAGATATTAGTGTAGAGGTTGCGAGTTGTATAAGTATTAATTTTTACTAAAATTAAATTGTGCTTGGAAATACGATTTTTCATACCATAATTTCTTTTTTTTTTTTCTAATTTGTACTCGAGTCAGTTCTATTAAGAACGTCTTTCAATTCTTTACTTTGGGTAAATTTTTTTTTCAGATTTATGTTGAATTCATGCTTAGAAGCACCTTTTAAATTTTTTTTATTCTTTTGGTGAAGTTACACTTAGAAGCCCATTTTTCAATTTTTGTATTTTTTTTTTGAAGTCATGCTAATTAGCACCACTTTGATTATTTTTTTGCTTGTAGAATACCTATCCAGTTTTCCAAATAAAACTAAGCTATTAAACGCTCTATTTGAAGTAATATAGAACACTCTTTTTGTCTTTATTTTTTTTTTTTTATCTCATTTGTATTTGATTATTTTCATTGTTGTACCTCGGCTTTGAGTTTAAGACCTTTTATAAAGCTTCTTGAAAACCGTTTGAGTATTTGGAATAGCAAAAACTGCATGATGTCATAGAAATCTCGTCTTCGCAACACTTCATCATTTTTGCTTTAGACTCTAGAAATGGAAGTTCCTCATCTGTTCAAATTTTTGCACTTCAATTATAAAACTACTAAAACAAATAATTCAAAAAGATTTATAATAACCATATCAATTAAAAAATCAAATAAGATATTTTTATATTAGAAAATATTTTCATACATTACAAAATATTTTCGTTAGTTTGAATGAAAAGTTTTTCAAACACTAGTATGAAAATATTCTCTTATATAAAAATTTCTCATTCAAATTATTTAATTGATATTCTATTACTGCTAGTTATTATAATATTTTTGAATTATTTCCTTTAGCATATTAAACATTGAAGTGCAGAAATTTAAATTGAGTAGGAGTACCCGTTTAGAATGTCTATATAGGGAAAAAAAAATGAAATTCTGTTGAGATGAGATTTCTAGTGCATCGATCCTTGTTATTCCAACCACTTAAATAATATTCTTCAAGAAGGTTTATAAAGGTTTCAATGACAAAGATAAAGTGCAACAACGAAAACAATCAAATATAACTAAGATAGAAAAGGCGAATAAAGTGTTTTACATCAAACATAACTAAGATAAAAAAGGCGAATAAAGTGTTTTATATCTGCTTTATATAAAGTGTTTAAACTTAGTTTTATTTAAAATACTATATGTGTTTGAACCGTCCCGAACTAGGAGAAAGAAGGGAGGGGTTTATTTAGCCAAACATAAATTAGAAGGCATGAACAAGTGTTACCTTATAAGAAAAGTGTTAAAGTTCGTAATATGGATGATCGAGTCAAGATTGTCCTTATATATTATTCTTGAGACAAGAAATTATGAATCATCTTTTAGATAATAACACCGTTATTAATCTTAAAATTCTATACTTTAAAGTGTCACATTTTTAGAATATAATTTTTAGAATGATATATACTAATAGAGACATTGCCCGCTAGGTTACAAGTGGAATCGATTATTAGGCGAGAACATTAATCACCCACCAAGTGATGACATATGGTGATATTCCTCCAAAATTAGTAACTACAAAATTAGTAACTAAATATGATATTGTAATAATAGACTATGTAAATATCAAAATTGGATTTTATTATTTTCCAGTAACTACTTGATAACCTACTCGAGATTTAAGATTTGAGAGAAAAACTAACTTCTATTTAAATTTCTTCAACTCTCTATATTTTGAATCAGAACAACCTCTAATAACTTAGTATTTTCTATTATTAGTAAAATTATAGAAATCGTGCTTGTTAGTCCAACTTCAACAAAAACAATACAAAAAAATTGAAAAATATGTTACTGAGTATGACTTCACCAAACAGATAAATCGTAATTCAAAAACAAAAAAATAAAAAAATTGAAAGACGTGCTTCGTAGCACCACTTCCGTTATAGACTGAAAAAAATTAGAAATCTCGCATGCGTGCATGACTTCATACAAGAAAAAAAATTATAATCTGAAACTAAAGACGTAATTTCAAGTATAACTCTTTCATTGCAAAGTCGTTTTTGAAAGCATGACTTATCCAATAGTATAATTTCTTAAAATTTATCCCTTTTAGTAGTAACATTATAACACATTACCATTTTAGTAAAAGAACAGAAGACGGATGATACTTTATTTATATAACATGTTTTATAAATACATTATCATACTCGGAAAACTAGATGCCAATATGTAAGATGGTAATTCAAAGATGAGCAGGAACGATGGTGTGATGTGACTTACGTAGCCTAAGAAGACCAGGAATTATTATGTGACATAATGTGTGACACAATGTGACTTAATATGATCCAAGATGACCAGATATTATTGAATAATTAATGTGATGTGATTTTGCGTCCCTATTTTCCTCTATATAAACTAATGACTATTCGAGGACAATATGATAAACTAATTCTCGACCATGTTTTTATAACCATGATCTATATATAACACCTTTTATAAAAAAAAAAAAAAAAAAAAAAGAAAAAAAA
>Ga0209489_105080_pt1 | contig 23362 bp, 11 predicted proteins | sample SiratrowhiteBW_FD_187527 | JGI IMG/M metagenome (GOLD analysis project Ga0209489, IMG submission 187527) | Root nodule microbial communities of legume samples collected from California, USA - Siratro white BW (SPAdes) (version 2) | ecosystem: Host-associated > Plants > Roots > Nodule | place...
TATAATTTTATTCTAGAATATAAGATTTTACGTTATAATTTAAATAAACAGAATAATAATTTTTTTATATTTATATGTAGATATTTCCTTTTTACATATTGATTTGATATTTTATAGATATTTATAAGTAGTTAATTTTTAGATATTCACATACACTGGTATTGTTTAATGGATGTGGTGATACCATTGTTTAGCAATCAGTAACAGTAATATATTTCTCCATATTTTTTAGGCATTTTTTAATTACTAACGTTTGTTGTGTTTTTTAAAGCAGAATCTTATATTCTAGTATGAAATTTCACACACACACACACCTCTATATATATATATATATTTATATATAATTTCCTAAAACAAAATCAGATGGAGCCAACAGTTAAGGTAAATCAATATGCCTTGTGTGTATCTTGTTAGGTGAATCAATATAAACACGTTGTATCTATCTTGCTATATAAATAGTCTACAATTAGGTGATATTATGTTCATTTTCAAAGAAAAAAATAAGTCATCTTCTGTTTAACTTCATTTCTCCTTCTAAATTCTGTTTGTTACTTTACATACACCTTTTTAACAAATTTTGTTCATCCTTTCGATAACTTTATTCTCCGATCGAGTATGATGAATAGAAAAATATCTCACAAGTCTTCATCTTTCTTGTTAAAGTTCTTAAAGCAAAACTTGAGATCATTTTTCGTCTTTATACCTTTAATCTTACTTTTAGTCCAATTGAGCATTAGATGGTTCAATGCTTGAATTCATCAAAGGCTTTTTATTCTTGTTAGATGGTTCAATGCTTGAATTCATCAAAGGCTTTTTATTCTTGTTTCATCATGAACGTCTAAGTAAATCTTGAATGATTTCATTAGTTGATAGAGAAACCCTATGAAATGTTCAGATAATATTCCAACTTTCAATAAAATTAAATAAGAACAGAGACTATATCATTTTCTAACAGAGATAGATGAAAAATTTTTGAAGTCATCAAAAAAGATTTTTTGATGTAGGAGAAGACCCCTTCAGTAGAGTCCGCCTATGTTGTCGTCCGAAGGGAGGCGATCCAACTCCAAATTCTAAAGCCTACCACCAGTAGTGAAGGGAACACATCATTAGGGGAGGTCGAAATCAGCTTAACCGCAAGAAACAGACCATCGGGACAGGGACAAGGATGGAGTTGCTCAGAAACTGTCGGACGACGTCCATCACAGCAAGACAAGGAAGACAAAAGCACATCCACTGTACTCATTACGAAATGAAGAAACACACCAAGGAGACTTGCTTCAAAATCGTGGGTTATCCCGAATGGTGGGAAGATTCCAAACCAAAAAATCACAAGGCTACCACCACCGTGGACATCCCACAGACCACCAGCAGCGGTGGTAACACCGGAAGAGAGGAAGAAACAAAATCGCAAGTCGTTCATAGAAGAGTTGCGGTCACTCATGAAGGTGAGAAAAGAGAGGAGGATACTAGTCCAGGAAAATCTAATCAGTGAATTTTTTATTGTGGGGTAACTGACACCATGACCCATGACCTTCATGATTTTGACAATCTCTCCTCACCTATTAAAACCCATATTGAAACAGCCAGTGGAAAATTAGTTACGGTCCAAGGAAGGGGCTCAATTGTGTTTCAAAAAAATTAAAATTAAAAAATTATCTATATGTTCTTGCACTATCATCAAATTACTTTCTGTAAGTCAACTTACAAATGAGCTAAATTGTGTGGTTCACATGTTTTCTACTTTTTGCCTTCTACAGGACATTCTTACGAAAGAGATGATTAGGTGTGGTACTGAACTTGGAGGTCTTTATTACGTTGATGAGGTTGCTCACAAGGAACATGTCATGCTTGCTCACAAAACAGTTATAAGACAACTTTGGTTATGGCATAGATGTTTGGGACATCATTCATTTGGGTACCTTAAGATTTTATTTCCAAGTTTATTTACTAGTAACACTGAGCCCATCAAATGTGAAACTTGTATACGGGCAAATAATCATAGAGTTACTTTTCCTCTTAAGAACAATAGAGTCAATTCTGCTTTTTCATTAATATACTATGATCTGTGGGGCCCAGCTCCTAATTCCCATAATAATAAATTTCAGTATTTTGTGTTTTGTGGACGATTTCTCTCGCATGACATGGGTATATTTTCTAAAACACAAATCTGAAGTACCCAATAAGTTCTATGCATTCTATCAAATGATTCACACTCAATTTGACAAGAAAATCCAAGTACTTAGATTAGATAATGGTGAAGAATTTGTTAACAAATCAATGCCCGAGTTTTTCAGAGAAAATGACTTAATCCATCAAACTTCCTGTCCAAACACATCCCAACAAAATTGTGTAATAAAATGAAAAAATCGTAAGCTACTAGAGATGACTCGGGCCATGATTTTTGATGCATAGGTTTCGACACTTTTTTGGCTTGAAGTTGTCGCTACCTCGGCCTATCTTTTGAATAGGCTACTCCCAGATCCTTAACCACAAAACACCCCTACAAATTCTAGCTACTCAGACTGATATCCCTCCTGTCCAAATGTTACCACCATGAGGTTTTTGGTGCTCTGTGTGCTGAGAAATGTGTCTTCGTTGGATATGCTACACATCAAAAGGGGTATCGATGTTACAACCCAATCACTCATCGTGTATATGTGACTATGGATTGTGATTTTTTAGAATCAGAATATTTCTTCAGTAGCCAACTTATGTTCAGAGGGAAAACTAGTGAACCACCAAGTTGGTTAGGTAGCCTTAGTTGTCCAGAAACTGTTCCAAAAGAGCAAGTACATGGAGTTAAAGAACATGTCTTTGTCAATGTAAAAGGGACCAACACAACCAATGAGGATTCTTCTGAGAATGTCCAATAAGAGGTAAGTGATCTTCACTCTACTGAGCTGTCACCTGTTTTGAATGAAGTCACTAACAATGATAGGTTAGCACCAGAACTAGAGTCTTTCTCACTTCCGCCAAGAAGAAACAGAGGGGTACCACCTGACCGATATTCTCCAAAACATGTTCCCCGAAGTTCCAGGTATCCTATAAAGATAACCAGAGAAGGAGTGGGAGGCATTGCAAGAGCTTTTCTTACCTCCCTTTTAGTTGAAGACATGCCCAAAACAATTCACGAAGCCAGCAAGAAGGGTGAATGGCGAGAAGCTATGAAAATAGAGATGGAAGCTATAAAAAGAATTAAACTTGAGAGAGGTGTATCTTACCAGCAGGGAAGAAACTAGTAGGGTGTCGATCGGTTTTCACCATTAAACACAAAGCAGATGGCAACATTGGGCGATATAAGGCAAGATTGATGGCAAAAGGCTATACACAGACTTATGACATTGACTACTCAGAGACTTTCTCACTAGTTGCAAAAATTGACACCATCAGAGTACTATTTTCAATAGCAGCAAACAAAATTTGGCCACTCCATCAACTTGACGTCAAAAATGCTTTTCTGCATGGGGATTTGAAAGAAGTGTACAAACAAAAAAAAGACACTCTATGGGCTTAAGCAGTCTCCACGTGCCTGGTTCGGGAGGTTTACAGTGGCCTTGAAAAGGTACTGGTACAAACAAAACGACTCTGACCATACTTTATTCTTGAAAAGAAAAGGAGATTTGATCACATGCCTAATAATATATGTGGATGACATGATCATAACTAAGTGATATAGAAGAAATTGAACGACTAAGGAATAACTTGTTCAGAAAATTTGAAATGAAGGACTTAGGTAGACTAAAGTACTTCTTGGGAATAGAGGTTCTTCGCTCCAACAAAGGGATCTTTTTTTTCTAAGAAAGTACATCATGGATTTGCTTGCAAAAACAAGAATGGTCGATTGTAAGCTAGCAGATACTCATATGCAAGTTAACCATGATTTAAAGTTTGAGGAAGGAGTTAATTTGTAGATAAAGAGAGGTATCAACTGTTAGTTGGGAAATTGATTTATCTGTTACACACTCGACCAGATATAACATATGTAGTAGGGGTAATAGGCCAGTTTATGCATCAACCTTAAGAGGATCATATGGAAGCTGCCATGAGGATTGTCAGATACCTGAAGGGGACACCAGAAGTGGGATAATGTTGCAAAAGCATGGGCATTTAAACATTGAAGCTTACACTGGTGTTGATTGGGCTGGTAATCCAAATGACAGAGATCTACATCGGGTTATTTTACTCTTATGGGAGGTAACTTGGAGACATGGAGGAGTAATAAGCAGAAAGTGGTTGCTCTTTCAAGTGCTGAGGCTGAATTTCAGGAAATTGCCAAAGGTATAACTGAAGTCTTATGGATCAAGAAGTTGATAACTGAGATTGGTTTTCCACCACAACCACCAAGTCAGTTAAAGTATGATAACAAGGTAGCAATCAGTATCTTTGAGAATCTTGTACAACATGACAGAACTAAGTACGTTGAAGTGGACAAACACTTCATCAAAGAGAAGATTGAGGATAACAGTGTTGAGCTTCCGTTTGTAAGGTCAGAAGACCAGTTGACAGACATTCTCACCAAAGTTGGTACAGGCAGAGCATTTACCTGTATCCTCAGCAAGTTAAGCATTGGTGATCTCACTGCTCACCTTGAGGGGGAGTGTTAGAATATTATAATTAAAGAAACAAATTAATAGAATATCAAAAATAATCAAGGGAAATCAAATGTATTTATTTAGAATACTTTCTATATTTCGTTCCCTAGAATTATGTATTAAGTGAGTTATTGTGAACAAAAAAAAATATTCAAGGAAAACATTCTTCCATGTTATCATATCCTTTGTTCATATTTTTTCTTTCCTAACCTTCGATAGCATCGTAAGATTATCTCCCAATGACAAAACTCTTAATGTCCCTCATTCATCCACATGGGAGTAGTCCAATGTATCTTTAATTGTGTGCAATCCCCCTGGAAAACTTTGTATGTGTTGCCTTTCAAACATACAATGCTAATGAAACTTAAGGCTTTTTTTGTCTTTTGGTTACTTAAAATCCCTTATTCGATTGAGATATCCAAACTTTGCACACTCATGTGGCCTAGACACATATTTCACAAGAATTATGGTAAAGGTCTCATATTTATTGGTTGCACTAGACCCTACTATAAATGATCCATGATGGATGTATAATTTTCCTTCTCTTGGTTACTTGAATAACCATAAAACCACTCATTCTTGTGATATACTTCACTTCGCCTTCAACATGAGACCTATAACATTTATCATTTATTGATTCAATGCATATAAGGTTCTTCTTCAACTTTAGGACATAACGGACATTGGTCAGAGTTCAAACTATCCACCATGCATTTTTATTTGAACAAAGAATATACCCACTATCATTGTTAACACTTTTTGAATTCAATGGCAAGTGCACCAGTGGCTCACAAGTAATAAATATATCATTTTCTCCAAAGGGACTTATGTAACACACAACAATATTCACAATTATAATAAGATTAGACCAAAGAACAATTCCATAATTTGAGCAAGAAAATAAATTAAACAAAATAAATTAAATATTTTTGTGAATTTATGTCAAATATCATAAAGTTAAGGATCAATGATATGAATATTGTCAAGTTAGACTTCACCACACCTCATTCTTATGTATAAAAACAATTACCTTCTTTTCCTAAATAATGTTAATGGCAACTCACAATAATATTCAAAGCCTAATTCCTTAGGTGAATGAGCCTAAGCTTCCCTTTAATCATCAATTCATTGATCAATTATATATATAAGACTTACTTTTGTCAGAAGGGTTTAAAACAACAAATGAATCATGCTCTATTCTTAGATACAAACTTTCATCAGGTATTTCAATTTAGATCATGATTACAAATGATATTTTCCAACACCCTAAGAATAAATTATCATGCCATGAATCAACACAACAAATTTAACAAATTATCACAAAAGGTTAAAACTCTCAAGTTTTTAATTTAATGAATTTTGCCCTACTAAAGTCTCAAGTTTTTAATTTAATGAATTTGCATGATAAGTTCTATAGATTAGTACAAGTGCTCCAATTGATTCAAGTTATGTTTTTTCACATCATTTTTATGTCTGACATTAAATATGTTGCTTCAAAACAATCATAACTTGAACTAATTTCTCTCAGATACCATATTTATATGGAATTAGCATACAAACAACCCTTTATTTATTTCAAATTCAAACATTTAAAACATTTTAACAATACAATCATGCATAAAACTCAAACAATGTGACCTTGTCACATTCACAACCAACTTGATTATCTAAAGATTTTATTAAATGCATAAATAACTTCCCTTACCTAAAATTCTTTATTTCAAGGAAAATTATGTCTCAAGCAGAGAATCACTCAACAATTAGAGACCTAGAACATACTATCTAAACATAATCCAATTTTAGTATGGAGTTAATCAAGTTGAGACGATCACTTTTCTTAACCAATCCATCAAAATTAATAACAAAATGATAATATCGAAAATAAAAAAAATTTAGAATAAATAAGAACTTACTCTATTTGAAAATTTAATCAAATATAAATGATCTCTAATTCTTCATCTATTTCAAGGTGTGATCCGATTTTAATACACATGAGATAGGTATGAAAAAACTTAAAAAAGAAAGTAAAGGTAGAAAAAAATTGTAAAGGAGGAAGAGAGAAAAAGACAAAAAAAGAATGAGAGAATGAAGAAAGAGAGAAACAATGGTACAGGTTAGGGACATTACATATCACATATATCATAAATTTGTATTTAAAATTTTATTGATCACAAAATATCAATTTTAAATTAAAATAAAAAATTATTGAAATATATTATATCTATGTATAAATATATTAAGTAAGTCATTATGAGATTGTGATGCCATTCTTAAAATATATCAGAAATCAAAACCTACAAATACTGTTTCAAATTAGCATAAATATATTAAAATTCTTAAAATTCAAATTAAAATGACCATCAGATCACTAACAGATTTTCCAAAATATATTAAACTTATAAAATAAAATATCTCAAGAATACTATTTTAAAATTTCACTTTTTTTAATACTATCATGAATACATGATTATCACCTCCTTTATCAATGAATAAATCTAACCATCAAAATCTCTAAAATATTCTTCAAATAAAGGTTAAATCTCAAAAGATCTTAATTATTATATTTCAAAAATAATAATTATATTGTTTTTAATAATTTCATTAATTACTTCTTTTTATCATTATCTTAAAAATTATAAATTTTTAGAAGATCTTAATTATTATATGTAAAATAATAATAAACTTTTTTATGTATCTATGCTAGACAATAACACTATTTTTTAACTATTGATAATTTTTTATAATATTAAAATAAACTTTAAGAATAAAATGCAATAATAAATTAGAAGATATATATAAATATTGAGAATGTTTTCATCCAATGTTAATATTTAAAAAAATATTTTCAGATTATTGCTGTAATTTATGAAAAGAAAGATTGATGGACGATCTCTCCTATCTTATTTGTTTGTTAATATATGAATTCTATATTTATTTGAAAGAGAAAATATTTCATCAATTTATTTTGTAACCGATATTTTAATTGAGATTAATATGTTTGTTAACTATCAATATTCTCACCCCGAATAGTGCCTTTATAAATACTCAATAGCCCAATGCCCTTGTTTGGTATGAAAGCTACAGGGATTCTATTCTATTTAATTGGAGGCAATAACTCTGTTATTTGACTTAGACTGAGAGAGACATTCTATTTAATTGAAAAGGCAAAAGTGACTTCTAACCGTGCATATAGTCCACCTTTACCTTACCAAATCTCCAATCTCCTTCAAATAGTTCAAGACTATGATTTTGCCGTTCATTACCAACAACAAGTATGTATGTTTACAACATTGATTTGCTTGATTTTTCTACTTTTATAATAGTTTTCTTTTCTACATTTTGAGTTAAGTATGTTACATTTTCATATTTGATTCATAAGAGTAGTTATATATATATATATATATATATATATATATATATATATATATATATATATATATATATATATATATATATAAAAGCATATTGCGATTTTAGATTTGGTCTATATTTTCATATCTAATTTGTATTTTCAAATCTGATTTGTAAGCGTGACACGCTTTTAGATCTGATTTGTAAGCGTGACACGCTTTCAGATCCGATTCCTACATAGTAGATTTTCAAATATGGTAGATTTTTAAATATGATTCGTAAGTACGGTAGGTTTCCAAATCTGATCTACAAGTGTAAAACATTTTCAGACTTTATCTGAAAGCGTAGCACATTTTCATATTTGATCTATAAGCATAGCGCCTAGCTTATACATTTTCTGACCCAGTATGTGGGCGTAACATGTTTTCAGATCTAGTCCGTAAGTTTAGCGGTCTAGGCCTAGGTGATTCTCAGACCTGGTCTGTCAACCACATACCTGGTCTGTCAACCACATACCTGATCAACCTAGCAGTGTAGGCGTAAGGGATTTCCAGACCTGGTCTGTCAACCACACACCTGATAGGCGTAGGAGGTTTTCACATTTGTAAATAAAAATCAATTAACATTCATCAAAGTTGTGTTTACACGGTTCACTCTCATAAATCCAAACTCGTAACATGCGTGTATAACTTTTTCACTTTTTCACAATGATATCGAGTCATGTTAGTACAACTTCCTCATATTGATAAAATTTTAAATATATTGCCTATTTTAGTAATTTTTTTGTAAAATTACACCATTTTAGTTAAAACAAATCATATAACAATAGTATAATAATTTCTAAATTAACAACACTTAATAATATTGAAACAATTTCTATATATACAAAAAAGTGGTGTTTCTCCTATCTTTAACAGTAACATGTTGTTTATCTACGCATTATAATTTTCATATATGCAATAATAATAATACACTCTTCTTTCAAATGAATATCATTACTAACATTATTTTTCATATTTATTTAGTGACATTTACGATAATAATTATCCAAATTGATAATAACTATCCATTACAATAGTGATAGTTTTTATCTAAATCTATATATATAGTGATACTTATTATCTAAATTTATGACTGTTGTAGTGGTTGATATTTTTTTTATCACTCTGGACCTAAATAAAAGATATCTTTCTTTAATATCTATTATCTGGTATTTATATTTGTTCTATGAGATATTCTCATACTGTTGTTGAATTTAAATGTAATTAGTTATGTTGAATTTAAATGTAATTGGTTATTATTAATGAATAGTATCAAATCTCAACTAGTTAAGTTGATTAACTGCATACCTAATATTGATCCCAAAGAAACCATGAGTATCGCCAGTCCATTAACAGCTAACCATCATACTGTAAAAATTCGACAAGTCCAAAGTATCAAGATGACCAGTTTTTAGTGGAATTCCTTGTCAGTTATATGTAAAATGCTCGTTTAGGCAGAGACTTCCAAATAGTAAGCTGTCGAATATAGTTATATAGGAGATGACAGTTTATTTTGGCCGTGAATTTTAAGAGTTAAATTGAATCTCTTGTTAGGTCTTTCTTGATGAGTGTAATTTTTTATTTACCTTTGGCATCCTATAATTTCATTTGGGTCTAAAATATATCCTTGGCCTATATGTATCAATAATCATATTGAAATTATTTATTTATATATATTTATTTATTTAGAAGCACAGATTTCATCGTCATCTATATTTATAATAGTTATTTTTTCCTTTTTTTTCTTTTTTTGCTTTCAGGTGATAGATACGGAAAACAAGAATTTTGGGTTGGAAGAATTAGTTTTGCAATCTTGAGTAAAATCATTCCATTAAAAAACTTGAAAACCTAATGGACAAGATCAATCATAATGCAAAATGTGTGGTATGTACTCTTTAAAGATCTATGTTACGGTGTTTTACGTTGCACTAGCTATTATATAGAAGATCAACTATATACATTTCTGCTTTTACTTCCTGCACCCCAATTTTGAACCTGCACACTCATGATCCGCATATCATTTTTGTTATATATATATTTAATTAATATTATTACTTTATTATTTCAATTTGACATTATTTACACCTTGCAGTGATGTATTATTGACCTCTTAAACTATATGTCTAGTTTTATAAAAATAAAGTGTTATTATGTATTTAAGTCAATTTGGTAAATTATTATCGAAAAAGAACCTTATTAATAGTTTTAATTGTAAAAAACTTTAGCGCAATTCTTTTAGTACTATTATCTAATTTAAAGTTTAAATTTTACTTTAATAATAAGTAGATTTTTTAAATAATAGAAATGAGTAATTTTAACTCTTCCATCACTTTAATCAAAAATGTGACATTGAAAAAAAGTCATATTCTAATACTATTTTATTATTTCTTTTCCAAATTTGAATGTAAACTTTTACTTTAAAATTAAATTTTTTATATTATAAGTCAATACAAGAAAAAAACTATTTAGAGACTAATATTTAGCTATCAAATAAAATGGTTGCTAATTGTGACCAAAATAGTCACTAAATTAAATTTTGGTGGCTAAATAACTATAAAAAAAAGTAATGATTTAATTTAGCGACCAATTAAGTCAAATAATTGGTATCTAACATTAGATACCAAGGTTTTAGTGAGCTATGTCATTATATTCTAAATTGGTATCTAATTAAGTTAGAGACCAATTTAGAATCTAATGACATAGGTCACTATAACCTTGGTAGCTAATGTTAGATATCAATTATTTGACTTAATTGGTCGCTGAATTCAATCATTACTTCTATTTTGTAGTTATTTAGCAACCAAAATCTAATTTGGTAACTATTTTAGTCATAATTAGTAACCATTCCATTTGATAGCTAAAAATTGGTCTCTAAACAATCTTTTTCTTGTAGTGAGTGTGCTTTTAAACAAGGGTCAGGAAATAAATGAGACAACTTATTTAAATATACTTATTTCTTAAACTATTTAAAAGTTAATGTCTTAAAATATAATTTTTAAAAAATAACACTTCTTTGGAAATATAAAATACCACTAATTTGTAATAAATCTTTTACTCCTTAATAATTTTCTTCTTTTTACTGAAATATTTGTTTTCTTATTTTCAGAAGAGGAAATTTGATCAATACGTAAGTTGTCATAAAATTGATGTTTTTGAACCAGTTATTTGTAATGAAAATGACATCTTAGATGAGAGAGTAGAATCTTGCGGTAATTGTAACCAATGTTATCCTCACCTAGGTGTTTTTGATGCCTTTGTTAAAGGGTCAAATTCAATGAAACAACAATCTTTGAAAAACTATGGTAAATATTTGGAGACTACTACTAATTATATTATTAGTACTGAGACATTAGTGAAGGAGAAATCAGCAATGGAATCTCCAAACACACTAGAATCATTACTCAATGTAGATTTTGACAATTCAAGTGAGATTTCACATTCTCTAAACTCAGAAAATGAAGACATGGAACTCAATCAAACACAAAACAACACATTGTCAGATGATAATGAAACTCCAAGGCCAGTTATTCCTGTTGGACCTCGTTTTCAAGCTAAAGTTCCTAAGTGGGAAGGCTCAACAAATGTAAGATGTCACAATAATGACGATTTAAAGTGGTTAGGTGTTCAAGTTTGGCCAATGTCTAATATTTGTGAAAATGATACAAAAGATATTGGAAAAGGTAGGCCTGACTCATGCTACTGCAAAAATTCAGGATCGGTTGAATGTGTTAAACTACACATTAGTGAAGCAAGAGAACTCTTGAAATTGGAGATTGGTGCAACCTTTTCATGTTGGAAGTTTGATGGAATGGGAAAAGAAGTTTCAGAGTCATAGACATTAGAAGAGGATAAAAAGAGGATAAAAATTTGAGTCTCTAGTGAAATTAAATACATCCTCAAATGGCAAAAAATTTTGGAAGTTGCCATGAAGAACTTTCCAACCAAATCCTTGAAATGCTTAGTAAATTGCTATCCTAATTTATACATCCTAAGACATTTGAGCATGGAGACAGAGCATGGAGACAAGATCCTTACATGAAGTTGACAAGATCCTTAGATGAAGTTGATAGTGATTATGATTAAGATGAGAACTTGAATAAAAAGGATCTATGAGCTTGTACAATCATAGTTCATGTTACAATATTTATAAATATTAAATTTAAATGTTTTAAGTTCATACATGAGTATAATCATTTTGATTTTATTTCTTCAATCCTTAGTTTTTATAAATTTTGAAAGTTGCAAAATTAATCTTATTATCTTTTATTGATGTCACGACATGCATTTAAACTATTCCTTATATCCACTCATGAATTGTTTTGTATTGTTTACTAATATGTGAATATTCTTTAAATTTATTTTAATGTTTACATTGTTTCGTTTGCAATATTCAAATTATATAACTTTGATTTACGATTATTGGAAGTCAAGTTATTATAATTTTGGTGCATCATGTCTTATTTCCACGCAAGAGCTTCTTATGACTTATCCTAAATGAGGACTTAGGGTAGAGAACATATTGTTTTATCTAAGTAAACCTTACTTAAGGCACCATATTATTAAAGGTAAGTTTCCATCTTGTATGAACGTACTACAACTCAACTTTGAACATGATAATAGTTTTTTTTTATTTAATGTATGATTAAAATTTTGGATGGTTTTTAATGCTTTTCTTATTTTTCTTTAATTTACTCATTAGGAGATAATAATTCGTTTTACTTCCAATTATAATTAAAATAGTTAAGACTTGTGTCAAATTTTAAAAATGCCTTATGCTTAAATGTTTGATGTTCCCTTGATATTTAATTATGTTAATTTATATTATTTATTGTGGGTATTGTTTATTACATTCAAGACTAGGATATCAAGTATGTAATATTTTTAAGTAGAAATATTTTTGTTCTAACTATTAATTAAATTTTGTTGGTTTTGTGATAAACACTTTATCTAACTATTGGTATTAGAATTAAGGTCAAAAGTTTGATTTTATGTAGATCAATATTGAGAGGAGAATTATTGTAAGTTATTGTGAGTTACGTCAATTTTCTCATAATGGTGGTGAGATGAGAAATCAAATCATTAAATAAGTTTTACCATAACTATTAAGTTTAATTTTTTATTTAGTAATAAATATTCAATTCAATAATTAATATTAGATGCAATATCACAAATTCATTTTCAAATGACACAATTGTAAAAAGGATAGTTACAAAGATATACTTAACCGACACAATCCCATTGCTTAAGCATCTTGAATGATGAGAATACATGAGTTAGTTCTCTATCTTTGTTCTGTGTTGACTTTTGGTTAACCTCACTGAAATTGTTGCTTTCAGGTGAATAATCAATTAAACCACTTTGTTAATCTATTTTCTCCCTCCTGGCTCAATTTCATGTTGTTTTACTAGCATAAAAAAAATTCTATACAAATTGGCCTTCTTATAACTGCTTTATTGTCATATTTACGAATTTTTAGATGATATTTTTCTCGTACGAGTTGAGGTAGCAATGGAAAAGATGTTTAATGATGGAAAAAATATCATAAGAATCACATTGATGACATTGCAAATTGGTGTGGTGTCTTGAAGGGGATGATATGAAATTTAAATTCTCTGCTAGATTTTTGGTATTGTCCCTGTATTGTGCGTTCAAAATACATTGATTTTATATTTTGAAATATATTTAAAAACTTTTTTAATATATCAAAATCAATGAATTTTGATGATACAAATGAATGATGAAAAAATTTAATAGAAAACAAAACAATGAATAGGAAATAACGTATAAGAAAAAACTAAAGAGATCAACTACAACAAGAACCAGCTCAAAAGGATGTTTATAAGAAAAAAAAATGATAAATAAGACAATAAATATAGTCTATGCTGAAAATATAGAAAACTTGTCTAAAAATCTAATATTAATACAATTTCAATTAAATACCTATTTTCTATGAAAAATATAAATATTAACTAAAAACACAGAATAAGAAACACTTAAAAAAATACAATTAAACTCTAAAAATATAAACAAATCAAGAGTTATCACTTACATGTTAATTTTGGTATTCACTACACTCTATTAAGTTATTGGATATATAGGTGATATTTGTTGTTCTCAAGGATTGACAATTTTTTTATGTTTTAAGAGTCGTCCTAAACATATAGATAAATTTAAATAACATTAACATACATATATAATGCATTTTAACATGTTAAAAAAATGACAATTAAAGCAAATTCTAAAATTTATAAGTTGTAATCGACATTGTTAGTCTAATAAGCTAAAGGATATAAATTTCTTAAAATTTGTTTTGTCTTCTAAACCCCCTAAGTGGGTGCCAAGACTCTGTAGAATCTTATATATATACCGCTACCAATTGCATATCATACAAAATTGTTTGGTGGTGGATATTTGACTATAAAGTATAAACTTTACCTACTAGTTGCAAAAATATACGATAATAAACCAAATACAAGATAAAGAATATAATTGAAAGGAAATCACCTAATGTTCATAGGTGTTATTAGGTGTTGGTAGGTCATCGATCATCTGTGTATTATTATTCTCCACAGCATATATCTCATGTTGCGTTACATCTTGTCATATTTCATCATTTACTGTCCCAAAATATGTCACAAGTTCACGTTCTGCATGTATTGCTGCAAGAAATATTTTATGTCACGGAGAAAACTTATTACAATTTAAATAGTGTGCAATGGGATATGAATTACTTGAGGAATGCCTTGGTTTGGGTGTTAGTGGGAATGAACTCAACTTTCGTATTGTATGAGTAACGTAGTTGTGCAACAAAACTGATGATTTTTTCTGTCTGTGACCCTGACCCAACAATTTTTTATGGAATTTTGAATCATCCTGCTCATTTAGTTCCTATACAGAAGTACTATTTATTGCACCATCATCTTCATGTTGTACTAGTATTGCACCAAGCACTTCATGCTCATCATGTCTTGCTTGGTCCCATTTCTTTTCCAAGTCATCAAACTCCTCAAAAACACATTAGACCCGCCTAAACGGATGTTGTAGGAAAGTCTTCTTTAGGAGGCAAAGCAAAAGGAAAATTCGTTTATGATAACTTCACATCTCGTGAGACAAAAAAATTCATTAGTTTCTAGATCATATAAACGCCACCCCTTCTTTCCATATGGATATCCAACAAAAATACATCTCCTACTTAGATAATCGAATTTATCCCATAACCTCCCTTACTTATGAGCATAACATAATGATCTGAGTACTCATAAATGATCAGAGGTAGGTCACAACAAAAAAGAACTCTATAAAGAGTATTTCCATTCAAAATTGAAAAATGAGTTCTATTTATCAAGTAACCAGCTGACACATTCTCCCAAAAAATCAATATGCAAACATTCTTGAAATCTCCAAGCTCAAGCTACATTTAATATATGTTGATGTTTACGTTTCACCCATCCATTTTTGTTGTGGTGTCCCCGTACATGATATTTGAAAAATTATGTTAAGGAAATAATTTTTCATACGTGTAAATTTCATTTCATTGTCGGTCCTTACAAGTTTTACTTGTTTATTAAATCGACGCTCCACCATGGAGAAAAACATTTTTGGAGTACTTGACACCTCTTTCTTATCAATAAGCAAATATATCCACACAACTCTAAAGTAATCGTCAACAATAGTAAAAAAAAAATAGGATATTCCACATGAAGAAACATTTCTATAAAGGCCCATGAATCACAATGTATTAATGTTAAAACATCTTATGCTCTAGAATCACTAATAGGAAAATTTTCCTTAATCCATCACAACATTTATTTAAATTTTCACTACCTTTCTTAAGATCCATAAGTGGAACTAGACTTTTTTTTTACCTAATTAGCACATTTTTAATTTTTATTTTCCTCAATAGTACTCTTTATTTTTTATTTCCCTCTATAACACTCTTTATTCTTTAATTCCGCACTCTTTTATTTTTTTTATTCTTTAATTAATGTATAGTCAGTACATTAATTACAATTATTATTTTTTATTTTTTATGTTTTTATGATTTTGTGATTGTATTTTATTATAATAATTTACTAGTTGCATTTTTGTATTAAAAATTGATATTGGAAGAAAAATTATAATAAATTATAAAATTATTATTTGAATTAAAATTTGTATTTTTCATTTGTTAAAAATATATCTAAATAATTAATAGCAAAAATAAAATAAAATTGTTAAATCATTTTTACAAATAAATATTAATTAAATGGTTTTATAATTTTAAATAAAATTTAATTTATTTATAAATTACTTTTAAATGTTATCTTTATCACTTAAAAATTGTTAATTATTAAAATGATGCAATACACTTTGAACATAGGGAGGATAATAAATGACAATCATATATTCACCAAATAGTTTAGTTAATAGTACACAAAATTCTTTGTGTGAAATGAAACATAAATTTTATGTTTATCAAAACTCAAATTTTATCTTTATCTAAAAATCAATTACATCTTTATAGAAAATCAAATTTTATCTTTCTAAAAAATCAAATGATATCTTTAATAAAATATCAAATTTTATCTCTATCAAAAACCAAATTCTATCTTTGTCAAAAATCAAAATTTATCTTTATCAAAAATCAAATTTTATCTTTATCAATTTTTTATTTGATTATTGTCATTAATTATTTAGATATTTTTTAAACAAACTAAAAATACTAATTTTAATTAAAATAACAATTTTATAACTTATTATAATTTTTTTTCTTCCAAAATCAATTTTAATATAAAAATACAATCACAAAATTATTATAATTTATTTTAATATAATTTTTTATGCCAAATTTAAATTTATTATAAAATATAAAATAAATAATTTATCATTTTTTTCCTGTTATAATTAATTAGTTTAAAAACCTATAAATATTTAATTTTCTTTCTATTTTTTAAATTTGAATTTAATTATTTTACATTGTTTTTATCTTAATTTTAATAAACTAACAATCACAATTTTTAATAACTATTACAAAAAAAAAGAATGCTATTACAAAAAACAAAAGAGTGTTATTTCATAAATTAAAAAATAAAGAGTGTTATTGAGAGAAATAAAAAATAAAGGGTGCTATTAAGGAAAATCAAAAACTAAAAAGATGATAATTAGGTAAAAAGGTCGTGGAACTAACTTAGTAACTTGCATATATGGATGTCCTAATCGTTGATTTCAAAGATCTAAAAACACTCATTTGTCAACTTTCAAAGTTATAACACACACTATCCTCTTAATATAATATAGTTCATCCCCGCACCAGTCAACATTATTGAAGTTTGGTCCTATATAACACACATGTTATGAGTGAACTAAAAAATACAATTAGAACGATCTATAAGTTGTGACACAATTAAGTTACAAGATAATTCAGGCACATATAAAACATTTCCAAGACAAAAATCACAAGAGTGATGATCACTCCTTGGTAGCCACAATGTTGCTCCCATCTGGTAAACCAATAGAACATGGAGATATGTCCTATAAGTTATGCAAATCACTCAAATCTCCTATCATATGATTCCAGGCTTCTCCGTCTATTGTCCATGACATTTGCATCATCAACCATGATTCATAATGTCTGAGTTTATATGGTTATGACTCTGACACCGCAATATAATATCACATATTTCTTTTCTATTATTTCAATCATTTAAAAAAACTAAAATATATATAACAGTGTTTCCTAAACTTTCTCCTTAGAATATGCTAAACCAATCAATATCTAATGTGATATTTTCTTACCCAAAAATAAAAAATACATATATATAATAAAAATATATAAAATATGTAATAATCCCAACAACACAATGTAATATTTTTTTAAAGTAATAACACTTAATCTTATCAAAGTGTCCACATCAATAAAAATATATATTTTTATCATATGTATAACAATGAAAATAATGAATTTTATCTATGTAATAGAATTTTTCGTATATACAATAATAGTAACATTATTCTTTCAAATAAATATAAATAGTGATATTATACTTGTAATAATTATTATGATCTATAACAACAATTATTTAAATTGATAATAATTATCAATAACAATAATGATAAATTAATAATAGTATTGAAAAATTATTATTCAAATCAATAACAATAATATTAATACTATATATATATATATATATATATATATATATATACCCTCTTATTTTTTTTAAAATAACAATATTATTTTTTTAATAGTGACACCATTAACACCGTCTATGTGTTGAGTGACAAATAATAACAACACCTTTTTAGGTTACTAACAACACTTCATATATTTTTTTAACAAACTGTGCTACTTTTTCAATTTTAGTGAATACGGAAACAATTTTTTTAATGAATTTTTAAAAATAATGCAAAATTATTATGAATCTTCAAAAGCGAATAACTAATTTTTATAATTTTCTAAAGTGAAGTAAGAAAAAGAAAATATCTTGATTTAATATTTAAAAACACAATATTATGTTTTTTTAATCTATATTTTATGATAGATATGATAAATCAAATTTGGGTTAAAAGAATTAATTTTGAAATCTTAAGTCAAGACTTGAAAATCTAATGTTAAATGTATCACCTATCATTCATTTTTTTCTTAAGTCACTTAACATAAAAAAAATCTATTATTTATCATAAGATATTTAAATATAAGTCAAATTTTTATCCTTTAAGTTTGGACTTTTTAAGTAAAAAAGTTTAATAATTATAAAATAAATAAATATATAATTTTAATACATTGTTACAAATTGACCATGATAATAACATAATTTGATTATAAAAAAGATATTATTTTTCTAAAAGATATTTTAAATTAAATTTTTATAAAAGTCTAATACTTGGGTTTGACGTAGTTTTGTCAATGGGCTTTTTCTTTCTACACCCTATTTTTAAACTTGCAGCCCCGTATCCGATTATGACAACAAAATTCATATTTTAAAATATTATTTTATTATTTTTTTTCTAAATTTAAATTTGATTTTTTTTTAAATTAGGTTTTTTACAGTAAAAGTGTATTTTTACTCTCCAACAATCCTCATCTTCAAATATTTTAAGATTACAGTTACGATTCTCTTCTTCAAATAGTGTTCAAAACCTAAGAATAGTTTATGTTAAAAATCAATATAGAGTCATTGAAGACCAAGAAAAAAAGAAAATATAAAAATCAAATAAAGCTTATATGTTATTATAATAGAAATACATCCAAAATCAAAACCTGGGAATACTACTTAAAAGTAACAAACTTATTAAAATTCTTAAAAACTCGAATTAAAGTCACCATGAGAATATTAAAATTTATCAAATAAAAACTAAATCTATAAAATAAAATATATTAATTATAATATTGATTTTATAACTTTTTTTACTAATCTTAATACTGTCAAAAGCCATTTTACATCGTTGGATTAGAACAGGATAATGATTCATTTTTATTAAACTAATACTATTACTATTCTGTTTGATTGAAACCAAAGCGGCAGCGACAGGAGGAACCTTCTAGAATGCTTAACTTTATTTTTCCAAACTTTAAATTCAAATATTTGAAGGTTATCCTTATTATTTTCTCTCCCTTAATGTAAATACTCTGCTTCAAACATCTTTCATATAAAAAGTTTCAAGAATTTCGATTCAAAAAGTTAAGAGCCTCAGGAGGTGTTATTCAGAAAAGCTTAAGAGACGACGAGAAGAATTTGAATTTGATTTTGTTGTTCATCATCAACAAGTAAGTCTTTAATTTAAATAAATTGTATACTTTTCTATATATTTATCTTTGGAAATTGTTGGTAAATACACGTACGGTTGTATCTTTTCGATATTTTTACATAGTTTTTGTTAGATAATGGTATAGTGATAATATTTTTTCATATTTTTAAGTGTAAGTGAGTTTTTCTAGATTTGAAATATAAGTATAGTGTATTTATAAATCTGATATATGCGTGGTGTTTTTTAGATTTGTTCTAACGTAGTATGATTATGATTTTAAATTTAATTCGTGGTGTTTTTTATATTTGTTCTAACGTAGTATGATTAGCATATCTTTAAATTTGATTTGTAAACATAGTGTTTTTAATATTTATAACAGTAATTTTTAGTATTTTTTATATTTATAATAATAGTCACACTACTCTTTCAATTGAATATTTGTAGTGACCATATTTTTTCATATTTATACATAAAGATTCAGCTATTTAAATTTATAATAACAATTATTAAAATTAATAATAATGATGTCCTTATTATCTAAATCTACAATAATGACATTGACATTATTTTTATATATTTTTAGAAGTACTTTCTTTTTATCTAACAATAATACTATTTTTTTCATAAGTAACCCTATGTTTTCGCAATAAGGGACACTATTTTATATATTTATAATAACTACAATAATAATAACAATAATTCTATTATTATGAAATTTTTTTATAATAATAATAGCTTAAATATTATTATAAAATATTTTCATAATAACTAAAAGATATTTTAAATTAAACTTTTATAAAAAGTCTAAACCTTACTTAATTTAAATTTAATGTAGTTTTGTTATGACTTTTTCCTCACTGAATTCTATTTTTAATAAGTAATTGAGTTAAATAATCAAATTATCTTGTCCACGCCTTATTTTTATTATTATTTTATTACTGTAAGTTAATTTAACTCTTCTATGACTTTAATTAGAAAACTATAACATTGAACACATAAAAATCACTTTTGTAAATATTATTTTATTATTTATTTTTTAAATTTAAAAATAAAATTTTGTTTTGAAATTAGATTTTTACACGGTTTTTAAATACTAGTCACTAAATACATTAGATAACATATATTAAATCTAATTATTTCATCAATTTAATAAAATTTAGTGTCTTAAAATATAACTTCATATTTTTTTAAAAATAGTATTTTGAAAATGTGAAATACCATTAATTTGTTAAAAATATTTCATTCCTTTATAGTTTTCTCATTTTTACTGAAATATTATTTTTTTATTTTCAAAAAAGAAAATATGACTAATATATGAATTATAATAAAAGTGTTTTCCTTGATTTTATTACTAGAAATAAATGTTATAATGAAAATGATATTCAAGAAGGGAAAGTAAAACCTTGCATTGATTGTAGTCAATATTATCCTCACCCATATCTTTTTTATGTCTTTGTTGAAGGGTCAAACAAAATGGAACAACAACCTTTGAAAAACTATACCACTAGTATGGAGCCATCAATGAAGGAAAAATCAAATGTAAAATTTTCAAAAGCACCAGAACCTACACTCAATGGAGATTTTGACCATTCAAATCAAACTTCACATTCTCTAAACCTAGAAAGTGACAAGAATTTAGATTTAGAAAGTTTAATTTAGAAAGTTTAAGAGGGTTTCGATTCAGAATTTTTCGTATATTGAAGAATAGTAACATTATTCTTTCAAATAAATATAAATAGTGGTATTATACTTATAATAATTATTATGATTTATAATAACAATTATCTAAATTGTTAATAATTATCAATAACAATATGATAACTTAATAATAGTATTGAAAAATTATTATTCAAATCAATAACAATAATATTATATATACATATATATATATATATAGGGTTTATATACACACGTATATTGTTATTGTTTTTTACAATAACAATATTATTTTTTCAATAGTGACATCATTAACGCCATATATCTATTGACAAATAATAACAAACACCTTTTTTTAGCTTACTAACAGCACTTCATATTTTTTTTTGAAACTGTACTACTTTTTCAATTTTTATTGAATGGAGAAACAATTTTTTTTAATGAATTTTAAAAAATAATGAAAAAAAATACTATGAATCTTCAAAAGCAAATAACTAATTTTTATAATTTTCTAAAATAAAGTAAGAAAAATCAAATATCTTGATTTAATATTTAAAAACACAATATTATGTTTTTTAATCTATATTTTATGATAGATATGATAAATCAAATTTGGGTTAAAAGAATTAATTTTGAAATCTTAAGTCAAGAATTGAAAATCTAATGTTAAATGTATCATCTATCATTCATTTTTTTCTTAAGTGACTTAACATAAAAAAATCTATTATTTATCATAAGATATTTATTTATAAGCCAAATTTTTATCCTTTAAGTTTGAACTTTTTAAGTAAAATATTTAATAATTATAAAATAAATAAGTATATAATTTTAATACAATATTACAAGTTAAACATGATAATAACATCATTTTATTATGAAAAAGATATTATTTGTCTAAAAGATATTTTAAATTAGATTTATATAAAAGTCTAATATTTGGGTTTGATGTAGTTTTGTCAATGGACTTTTTCTTTCTACACCTTAGTTTTCAACTTCCAGCCGCGTAACCGATTATAATTAGAAAATTATGACCGTGAGCCCATAAAAATCATATTTTAAAATATTATTTTATTATTTTTTTTCTAAATTTAAATTTAATTTTTTAAATTAGTTTTTTTACAATAGAAGTGTATTTTTAAATACTGTTCATTAAATAAATTAGATAACTTATTTTAAATCTACTTCTTTCTCAATTTATTAAATTAGTGTTTTAAAATTTTATTTTTTTTTTATTTTTTTTTAAATGAATACTTATTTAGAAATGTAAAATACCACTTGAATAAAATTATTAAAGGATGAAACATTAATCACCTATTCTTAAAAGAAGAAATTTGATTAATAAGAGTTGTTATAAAAGTGTTGTTTTTAGACTTATCATTAGATAGAAATTTTATAATGAAAATGAAATCCTAAATTAGAAAGTAGAACTTTAAATTAATTAAAGTCAATGTCGTTCTTACTTTAAGTTTTTTTTCACTTTTTATAGTTTGTTGAAGGGTCAAATTAAATATAAAAACCACCTTTAAAAAATTAATGTAAATATTTGATAACTATTATTAAGTATACTATTATTGTCAAGACATCAATGTAAGAAAAATCAATTATAAATTTTTCATAAATATTATAACCATTTTTCAATGAAAAATTGAGAATTCGAATTTATCCTTACACATATCTCATATTTCTTTAGAGTTTAAATTATACATTTAAATATTACAAATTCATGAATCGTCCGTTGATTATCAACAAGTAATTTTATAATATTTAATTTGTTTGATTTTTTTCTATAAGAATATATATATATATATTATATTAGTATAAAATTAGATATGATTTTATATTAAAATATAAGATTCTTTGTTATAATTTAAATTCTAAAATAAATGAGGTATATAAGAAAAAGTAAAGAAAAAGAGTAAAACAAGAGAAAAACTTAAAAAAAAAAAAAGAAAAAGAAGAAAGAGAGAAAAAAGAAAAAAAAGAAAAAAGAAAAAA
>Ga0209489_105082_pt1 | contig 23360 bp, 11 predicted proteins | sample SiratrowhiteBW_FD_187527 | JGI IMG/M metagenome (GOLD analysis project Ga0209489, IMG submission 187527) | Root nodule microbial communities of legume samples collected from California, USA - Siratro white BW (SPAdes) (version 2) | ecosystem: Host-associated > Plants > Roots > Nodule | place...
TATATATATGTTTTGTGTGGGAATTTCACACATACTGATCACATACTAATGGTTATGTAGTGTTTAAAAAGTAATGTATTGATTAAAAATAAAATTTAACCAACAATTATATTAATTCAACCAAAAAAAATAATTGATTTAACCAGGATGTTTTAATATAAAAAAAAAATACTATTTCATGTGCCTCATCATATAAGCATATATAGTGCTTTAAACTTGCACCATACATAATTTAATTTATTACTTTTTGTTCCCATGTCAAACACATACTTCTTCAATTAAGACCTTTAATTAATAAATTCACCGGTTTAACTAAATATTTGAACTTAGTTAACCACCTATTTTTCAATCCACATACATCAATATGTACAAAACAAGACCTATTAAAGTTCCATAGTTTTTAGAAAAATTACAAGCACCACATCAACTTAGAAATGAATTTAACCGACAATAAAATATCACCTTTTAATAGTAAATTATAAAAAACATTTTATTTATTTTGACTTTTTATGATAACAAAAAATAAAAATTAACTTGTATCATAATTATTAAAATAAAAAGTAATATTATTTTTATAAATATATATATATATATATATATATATATATATATATATTATATATTCGTAAAAATAATTATAAATAAAAAAAATTGTAATTTTATAGATAAGTTTTTTATTGTAAGTAGTTAATTGAATTTGAAAAATATTGATCAGGATAAACTCAATAATACTGTGTACACTAAAAATGATTAGAAAGTGATTGCAAAATGATAGGGAATCTTCTTTATTAATAATTATAAATAGATAATAATATGTAATAAATATTTCTTACTTATTATATGTGTTTTTAATTTTTAATTATATTTTAAAATATTATAATTTTTCAGGTAAATATATTATTATTTATCTTTCTTCATAAATTTAAGACGCCATTATTTATTTCCTACATTATATAAAATTTTCTATAAGTTAATGAATTCTTAATATGACAATGATGTTCTTGTTATTTTTATTTTAAAATTTATTTATTAAATAATTTATTTTTTCTCGAATAATATGACACGTTCAATTAAGTCAAGTATTAGATGAATGTAACCAAATAAAAAAAATTGTTATATTAACAAATTTTCTTAAAAAAAATAAAGAAATTATCTTAGATAAATATTAACAAACCTTTTTAAAAAATAAAAAATATCTATATTTTTTCTCAACAAATATTAAAATTAAATATTTATAAAAAATATATACAATTGAATTTTAAAAATTAATTATATTACTCTTTTATATCAAATTATAAACATCTTAATAAAAATTGAAAATATTTTAATAGTAAAATGTATATTTTAACAAACTAATAGTTAAAATAATTATTAACATGCAATTAATTTAACAAGTAAAAAATTATTTAAAAATAAAAGTTAAAAGAATATTATTTACATATTAAAGATTTATTTGATGGAGCAAACAAATTGTATAGTACAGGACCAACTGCGTATTTGTTTTTTCTTTTTTTTTTTTTTTTTTTTTTTTTTTTACTCTCTGGTTCTTCTTGTTCACAATGAACAGCCTCTCATCACTCACGTTTGATCCTCAGGCCTTGGCCTTATGTAACCCTGGTCGCCCCGTTACATTCCGCCATTTCCGTCCCTCTCGAAACGTTATCGTATGCTCCGCCAAGCCCGTCGCTTCTCCTCCCACCAAGGCTTCCGTCGTCCCAGACACCTCCGCCGCTCGCATCGGCTCGCTGAGCCAGGTCTCCGGCGTCCTAGGTTGTCAGTGGGGCGACGAGGGCAAGGGGAAGCTCGTTGACATCTTGGCCCAACACTTCGAAATCGTTGCTCGCTGCCAGGTACTGCGCAAGTTATTTTCTTTTTCCCCTTCGGCTTCTTTTCCCCAAGTTTCAAATCGTGGGTCGTTAAACTCGACGGATTTAGTGTGTTGTGTTAGGGTTCATTTGTCTATTTACCGGTGCCTTTTATTTGCAAGGTTTTTGATGTTTTGATTTAAGTTTCTTTGTTATAATTTATTATAAGAATTACACTCTTATATTGGTTCTTGAGTTAGGTGTGTTGTCAATTTTGTCCCTGAATTCACAGTGATGTCATTTTTGTTTCTGAAATTATAAAATAATGGTTATTTTAGTTCTTTGTTATTATCAAAGGACAGTGGTTTTTTGACTTGAGTCCCTGAAATTACAAAATGTAAGAATTCAAAAATGAGATAAATGTTTACTAATATACTGTCTAATATTATGATGAACATCTTGTCTACTGGTTCTTGAAATTTTTATGAATCATGAATTTTTTTAGTCTGGTTTCTTATTTAATGAGTACTTTACATAATTTTGTAGCTTCAAATGAATTTCAATCTAGAGAATCTGTTAGAAAGTGTTTTCTCTTAAAATGATCGAGGTCTGGTAATTTCAGCGACTATAAAGGTATTTCTGTAATTTCAGAATAATTGTAGGGATTATTTTGATGTAATGTGATTGGCTTCGCTTGGTGTTGGTGGATGGTTTTTTTTTTTATAATTATTGCTTTGCACTGATAATTTGTGATTATTAATGTATCTCTCAGGGTGGAGCTAATGCTGGGCATACTATATACAATGCAGAAGGGAAAAAGTTTGCGCTTCATCTTGTTCCTTCTGGTATTCTCAATGAGGATACTTTGTGTGTTATTGGGAATGGAGTTGTAGTGCACCTGCCGGGTTTGTTTAAAGAGATTGATGGTCTTGAATCAAATGGGGTCTCTTGCCAGGGAAGGATATTGATATCTGATCGTGCTCACCTTTTGTTTGATTTCCACCAAGTAGTGGATGGACTAAGAGAAGCCGAGCTTGCTAAATCTTTCATTGGCACCACCAAGAGAGGCATTGGACCCTGCTACTCCACCAAGGTTAACCGCAATGGCATCCGAGTGGGTGATTTGAGGCAGATGGATACTTTTCCCCAGAAGCTTGATCGTATAATGTCAGATGCAGCATTGAGGTTCAAAGATTTTAACTATGGGCCGAACGTGTTAAGGGAAGAAGTTGAAAAATACAAGAGATATGCTGAGAGGTTGGAACCATTTATTGCTGATACTGTGCATGTCATGAATGAGGCCATAGCACAGAAGAGGAAGATTTTGGTTGAAGGAGGACAAGCAACCATGTTGGACATTGATTTTGGAACTTATCCTTTTGTTACATCTTCTAGCCCATCAGCAGGTGGGATATGCACTGGTCTTGGTATTGCTCCAAGGGTAATTGGTGATTTAATAGGAGTGGTACGTGGATATTTATTATTTATCTCTTCTTTATTGTTGAAACTGCCTTTTTTGTGTTCTGCCTTTGCTTGTAGGTAATTGCTCCTTAATCCAAAGTTGTTTGTGTTGAAACTATAATGTCAGAAAATTAAGCTTACACATGCAGAATGGTTTATTAGTTTTATTTTGGTTGTGCAGGTGAAGGCATACACTACAAGAGTTGGTTCTGGACCTTTCCCTACTGAAATTTTGGGTTCTGGGGGTGATCTCCTCAGATTTGCTGGGCAGGAGTTTGGCACAACTACTGGCCGTCCAAGGCGGTGTGGTTGGCTTGATATAGTAGCCTTGAGATATTCATGTCAGATAAATGGTTTTTCGTCCCTCAATCTTACCAAGCTAGATGTTTTATCAGATCTTGAAGAAATTCAGTTAGGTGTTTCTTACAAACTTGCTGATGGCACCCTAATCAAATCATTTCCTTCTGACCTCCGTCTTCTTGAGCAATTGAAGGTAACATTCTTCATCATTATTCTTCTAACTTCACTCTAATTCTTGTCCTTCTGGATCACAGACTAAATGCTTTGATTTGATATGTTGTAGTATACCTTGTCTTATGTTTATTTTTTATGTTGTAGGTGGAATATGAAGTACTTCCTGGATGGAAATCTGATATTTCTTCCATAAGAAACTACTCTGACCTTCCAAAAGCAGCACGGCAATATGTGGAAAGGGTAGAAGAACTTGTGGGAGTTCCTATCCACTACATTGGTGTTGGACCTGGGCGTGATGCCCTCATATACAAATGATTTTTCATGTTCAATTTGCATGCCTCTGTTTCGAAAGTAGAGGTTTTTTTCTTTCTTGTAAATTTGTAATTTAAATTGTTTCTATGATACAAGGATACAAAGTTTTTATAAAAAAATTAATATTAATTTTGTGATTTTATCTTTATAATATTTATGACAGAATTAAAATTACTATTAATTCTGTTTATTTATTTTTATAATATTATTAAATTGTTATATTTTTATTTATTTTTTATTTAATTATATCTAGAATATATTACTGATATATATTTAGATTAAAATAAGAAAATATAAAAAATATTTTCATCTATTTATTTATTTATTTTTTCATCTCTTTATTTTTCATAATAAATTGTTTTTATTTAAATTTTACATTACATATATTAATTATAAAAAAATAATAAAAATGTTGTATTGAAATAAGTTTATAAATTAATATAAATATTAATTTTTTTAATTCATTAAAATAAGATATTATATGCTAGTCTGTTATAAGAATGTTTCATCACCTCTCATGTTAGCACCCTGTTAACATTTTTCACAGGATGTTATCAAATTATCTTATTTTTGAAAAATATAGTAATTATATCATTAAAGTAATCACTCGATTATAGTAATTCACAAGGATAATACAATTAGCGAATATTATGATTCAAATTAACCAACAATATTTTACTAATGAATATCTTGATTCAAATTATTACGAAACTTATATTTAAGTATAAATTTATTATATATACATATATCCTTCCCATTAAACATATAATCCCACAATCATTTACACCATCCATCTAACACTAATTCTCATTACCTAGATGAAGTGTATCTAGCCTTTAAAGATCTTAGGCACTTCTAGTACTTCAACTAAGTTTTCACAATTTTTCAGAAATAAAATCATTTCTTTTAAACAAATCACTATAAAGAGACTAAAAGAACAATTAAAATCTGAATAAAAGATGTTATCAAACTCAATAATTGATTAGTTCACCTAAATTTATAACCTTATAACCTTCTAACTCCTCGATAAAATTAATCAAAATTTTCTTTAAAGTTTAAAGAGAATTTAAAGAGAAAAGTTAAAGATGAATTTTAAAATGAAATAAGAAATAAATGTTTAATTCTTATCTACAGACTTTCAAATCTTATCTACAGACTTTCAAATCTTTGTTCATTTTAAATTTATTTTTAAATAAAACTATAACAAAAAAATGTTAGGTAGACTAGACATTGGCATAAATCTACCCCATATACAGTCAACCATTTGCGAAAGCAAAAGTGTGGGTTGACTCACTCTACCTCATACCGTGACTATGTTATTTTTTTTTTTATTGTTGTATACAATTATTTATATATTAAATATAACTAAATATTTCCATTATATTTTATTTCATATTTTACTCTAATAGTTTTATTATATGTTTTCTTATTGACCTACAATAAGAAACAAATAAGTAATTTTAAAGTTTTCTTTTTCTTATTATATTTATTTTTAAACTCAAATTTAAGATGAAAAGCTTATAAATGACTTTGTTAATTTTTTTCTATTTATTTTTTATTTGTGTAGGCCAATTGGCAGTTATGCATGAGGATCAATTATATAATTTAAATAATATGGTGAAAACACACAAATATTAATTAAGCACGTTCATACTAATATAACATAAATCAATTTCTATTTATTTTGGCTTCAAGTATAAAATTTATTGTTAACATTTAAAGTATTCATCCTACCATATAATTTTTATCTTTCAAAACAAAGAATTATATTAACTTTACCTCTGAAGTAATTCTAATATTTTTTGTATTGTACTTTTATCAAACCCATATTTTATATAAAATAAATAATTATTATCTTGCCTATAGAGCAACATAATACATCAAATTTAAATTATTTGCAAATCATGTTATTTAAAGAGATTATTCATCATTTCTTGTTTAAATAATGTTATCCCATAACACTAATTTCTCTTATTATCTTATATTATTCTCTTTCATACTACCTTTATATCTTAAAAATAATTATTTATATATTAAAATCACATCATAACCAAGTTAAAATTTAATTTTAATGATATTTTAAATTTTATAATTCATCTTTCATTCAAATTCAATATTTCGCATATGGAAGAGTAAATAGAATAAACAAGTAAAGTAGTTCCAAAATATTTTAACAACTATTAATTGACAAGATCTTTATTGAAAATAATAACTTTAGTATATGTAAAAATAGATTTTTAAAATTGATTGAGAAATACATCAAGAAATTATAAATTGTAAGCCCAACATCCGACATGGTATTATACTAGTCTGCTAACAATAATATTAAGTTCCATATTAAAAAAAAAAAAAAAACGTAACGTAATTTTTTTAAATTATATTTTCAGCAAATTAAAGATATTACCCCTATGTTATATCAATTTTAAAATGTGTATAGGTTGTCATTGATTCAAACAGTAGTCAAGTGGTTGCATTATTTCAATATATATAATATATTCACATTTCAGAATCCCTTTTAATCACAAAAATGTTTGGTGGGTTGGACTCTACATCGACACGTTGAAGTTTTAATTATATATTTTACTTGCAATTAGCTGTCTGTAATCCAAGCCAAGTCGTTTAATACCAGCTCATCCTAAAACATATAAATTTCACTAATTCAATATTAAATGGGTCACTTTTTTTTATTTGCATACTAATCCACTTAACTCATAAATTAATGGTACGCCAACTCAATAATAGAAACTAGAGAAACATATATTTAAAACTTGAAAAAATTATGAAAAGCTAAAATATATCTATTATAACATTAACAAAGTATATTAGAAACTGTATAGATTAATGAAATTGTATTTTTTTCTTCTAAAAGAAGTTCATCTACATCACTCAAAACATCAAATAAAAAAATATATCTCCAACTTCTTATATGAATTCGTCAACATTCAGATATATTTAGAGTTTCTAAGTGTAACTTTCAATAGTTAACCCTTGTGTTTACATGATTGTGTGTCTTGCCAAAGTTTTTGGGCAAGAGTCAACTTTTAAGGTTAGTCGTGTTTATTAAATGACCACCGAATTCGTTGAATGGTAAGGTATGTTGAAAAGGACTTCAAAATAACCTTTTAATTAAAAATTGCAAATTGCTTAAAAATAACAATAAATTTAAGTATGTTTTGGTCTCACAAATATAAAAAAAATTTATTTTGATTTCAAAATATTCTCTTGACTTTCGGTTCATGTTTTTTTTCCTTTGTTATCTTATTTTATAGTAGACAAAATTATTATTTTTACTTATAATATGCAGATTATTATTTGTTTTTAGTTCCAATTGACTATTTTTCAGTGGGACTAATATAAAAATATTAAAAGATTAAAGTAATTTATTTTAAGGGTTAATTGCTTAATGTACTTGTTAAACCTTTTCAGTTTAATGACAATGAAAATTTGGTATACCTTGTAAAAAAAGTAGAAAAATAGTTAGATCATTGGAAAAGTTTGGCACCGAGTCTGTCATAATCTCCATGCTAGTCTGCTTCATTGTCATCGTGTGTAGCTAGTTTTAGGTAGAGTTAAATAAGTAATCTAATTCTTCTATTTTTAATTAGTTAATCTAGTTTTAATATTGTCTGTAATTGGAAAATAATACTTTGAACTAGGAGTGTATACGAGTAAATAAAAGAAGTTTGATTTGAATTGAGTTAAGTTTTTTAATTTTTCAATTATAATCAACCTAACTTAAAAACATCACTCATTGGGTTGCGTTAGTTTGGTCGGAGCCTTTGATTTTTTTTTTTTTTTATTTACTGAAATTTATAATTTCAAAACACTTTTTATACTAATTTTTTTGAATGTTTTATAAAAAATAAAATATATGTTTATAGTTAAAAATTTGAATAATTTAATATTTCAAAAATACATATGTAATAATATTAAAATAAAGTAAGTTGAATCATAATTATATTATTATTATTATTTAATAATTTTAATCTATTCAGATTAAATATTATATTCAACCTATATAATTATTATCTAATAATAAAAGATTAGATAAAATCGAGTTTCATTTAATCATAAAATTTATTACAATCTTTTTAAATTCAATTGAGTTATATTCAGGGAAAAATCTTAAACTTTGAATATGAAAAATTATTGAAAAGTATTTTATGTTTGATAAAAATAATTGAAATCACTAAAGTTTAATCTCATTATTATAACAAGAACAATAGATATTTAAATTATTTTTATGTTAGTTTTTAATAACTTATACATCCTTATTCTTAATGTAAGTTGAGAGTCAATTATGCATACTTGTAGACATATACATGTACTGAATTTCTTATAAGTTGAGTAGATATACATATGTAATTATAAACATTATACTATCATACAAGTTGTTGTGAATGGACAATTTCATTTTTTATTATTTAAAACAAGAGAGTGAAGCAAATTTTGGGAGTCAAATTAAAAAAATATAAACTGAAATTTAAGTATTTATAATTAATATAGATAGTGAAAGGTATGCACTTTACTTCAAAACTCAAATATAAAAATGTATGCGAAAATGTTGAGTAGTTGACGCTGGGGGTTGGTTTACTCATCTATCTTTCATGATGTCACATTGCATACAAGTAGCCAGAAAACATACATTATGTAGAAAAAAGAAAGAAGTTGTCACTAAGTCAAATATTTTTCACAAGATTTAATGGTTAAACAGGAATTGGATCGGTATGAATACAATAATATTTTTAATAAGTATAAATATGTATTTTATAGTTTTATTTTCAGTTTTTAAATTTTATATTGATTCTTTTTTTTATTCTTTTTTTTTTCAAAGAAAGAATATGTGTTCTAAGTTTGAAAGTTCTGTGTAAATTAATTTTCTTCTATCTTAGTCTTTATAAATTTCAAAGTCTTAAGTCGCTTGTTGTTTTTTCTAAAAGTAGAATGATCGTAGTATAAAAATGATGTAAAACGATGCGTGTTAAAAGCACAAATTTCTATTGATTCATCACCAAATTTATTTTAAAAAATTTAAGTATTTAAAAATAAATAATTTAAAATTTCCTTTAATAATTAGGTATGAACTCGTTAACATTGATCGATTTTAAGATATTTTTTAATCGATTATGTGATTCATTTGGATCAATTATTAGATCAGTTCTTCAATCGTAGTGTGAACCCGGTCCTATTTTTAAATTCAAGTCGATTATCACAAGCATTGAAACTTTTTCAAAGCAATACATTAAAATAAGAGAAAAATTAATATATATAAGAGAATTTTTTTCTACTGGAATATATGAGGAAAAAGTGGTTTGATAATAATTTATTTCATTTAAAGAATTTTATAATAAAATTTTAAAAATACATGAAATAATTATTTATATTATAAATTTTGTATTTAAATAAATTAATACCGAGGGATACGATGGAAATTTAAAACTAACTTAAATACACAATTAGGTAGCTTATAATAATAAACTTTAAGATTTATTTATTAAGTTTTTTTTCAGATTACAGTATAAAATACTAAACACATCTTGAATAATACTATCATACTGATAATGGTTTCTATCAATTAGACTATAATATTTATGAATCATATTATACAAATATTTTGGTTCTTTAGCGAAGCTAGAGTATTGGTAAAAAAAACAAAAAAACAAAAAGTTAGAGGGAGGGTAACAAATATGAGAACGTAATTATCGATTGAAAATCAGTAAGTCTATATCAAACTACATATATAAAATAAAGAAAAAAAAATGCTATTATAAGCCTGTAATTTCCGTTAAACTTACTTATAATCATGCAATTTTATATTAATAAGTTTTGTCTTCAAATTCTAAAAAAGATATAGATAATTTTATATTTAAGAAAAACTACTACATATTTTTTCAGAGTTTGAAGACCAATATTAACGATATAAAAATACAGAAAACATTAGAGTCATCAAAATATTTTTTTCTAGAATCAATTATAGTTATTTGTAAAATTTGTTTACCATACAGTCATTTTTTAAGATTTGTGTTTCCTCTATACCAACATACAGTGTTTTTTTTTTTATTCTTTTTTTATAATTTAAATGGGTGTTCCTAATCTCTGGTTGTTGTTAACTCTTGTCTTTTATTGATCAGTTTCTTTTTTTTATGTTTTTTTTTGTTAAATCTATTTGATATTTTACTGTTTTATAGATATTTTATTTTCATGCCAATGACAATAATTGTCATTAATGTATTTTGGTCATGGAGTGAGGAGGGTCTCTCCATCCGCAACTGCTTGTAAGCACACCTTTAACGAACAAAAACAGTCAAATGGTTGATTAAGAATTCAGAGCAGCGGGTGGCTGGACCCAATAACTAAATGGATATTTGTTGAAGTTGTGAAAAATTATGCAATCACACTCATTAATTAAGCCAAAAATTCCACATAAAGAAAACTTGGAGGCCTATAAATACCAATGAAAGTGTTGCTGTCTATGCATCAGAAAGCCATTGCTGCTTTATATTAAGAAAACCACACACTGCTAACTGCTTGTTTCCACTGTCATCTCCTCTAATCTCTCATGGCAGGAAAAGATAGAATCCTTATTTTGGGACCCACAGGAGCCATTGGAAGACACATTGTGTGGGCAAGTCTCAAGGCTGGCAACCCCACCTATGTCTTGGTTAGGGACACTCCATCCAATGTTACCAAGCCAAGGCTTGTCACAGCTGCTAATCCTGAAACCAGGGAGGAACTCCTTCAAAACTTCCAAAATTCTGGAGTTGTTCTAATCCAGGTTCCTTCCTCTCTTCATCTCTTTTTCACCATTTTCTTTTTCCATCTCTTTTCACACTAATTATACTACTCATTCATCTCTGCAGGGAGATATGAATGATCATCAAAGTCTGGTCAACGCACTCAAACAAGTTGACGTGGTGATCTGCTCATTTGGGAGACTCCTCATACAAGACCAGGTCAAGATCATTGCAGCCATAAAAGAAGCTGGAAACATCAAGGTGACACTCTTCCTCATCCAAAAAATCCTTTTTTTATTAAGCACATTTTCCATTCTTAAAATAATTAATTAAAATTATGTGTTCATTATTAATTTGATTCCTCAACAGAGATTCTTCCCATCTGAATTTGGACTGGATGTGGATCGTCACGATGCAGTAGAACCGGTGAGAGAAGTTTTTGAGGAAAAAGCAAAAATCCGGAGAGTAATTGAAGCTGAGGGAGTTCCTTACACTTACCTATGTTGCCATGCTTTTACCGGTTACTTCTTACGTAACCTAGCACAGATTGACATCACTGTTCCTCCTCGTGACAAGATATACATTCAAGGAGATGGAAATGTCAAAGGTAGTGATAATGTACAATTCAATTAATTACAAAAGAAACAGTTATAATAATTGTTTTATTACACACTTGCTATAAATAGCTTAGACACAACTAAATGGCTTTAATGTTACATATATATTGTTTCAGGAGCATATCTAACTGAGGCTGATGTGGGAACTTTCACCATCGAAGCAGCGAATGACCCTAATGCATTGAACAAAAGCGTACACCTAAGGCTCCCTGCCAACTATTTGACCTTAAATGAGATTGTATCTTTGTGGGAGAAAAAAATTGGAAAGACTCTTGAGAAAATTTACGTTCCAGAGGAAAAAGTTCTTAAGGAGATTCAGGGTATGTTGCAAGTAACAACACTCTTTATTATTAGACTTCACAAATTCATTTTTGTACACGTGTTGGTTGCATCAATTGTGTGAAATTAACCATCTTTTGATTTTCTGCAGAGTCATCTTTCCCAAATAATTATCTGTTGGCGTTGTATCACTCACAACAGATAAGGGGTGATGCAGTGTATGAGATTGATCCCGCAAAAGATATTGAAGCTTCGGAGGCTTATCCTTACGTGAAATACACAACCGTAGATGAATACTTGAACCAATTTGTCTGATTTTCCAAGTCTGACAAACCAAAGCACTTTCATGATCTTATCTCTCTGCAGACAGCTTAATAAAACTAATGCCGTTTTCCTTTTTTTAATTTTTCAAAAATGTCTGTACTTTGAATTATTTGTCACTGGTAACTTGTGTTTTATTTTTTATGTTGTCTTCAACAATATCTCCACATAAATGTAATATTCTACCAGAGAAATAATAATGAAATGGGTACAACTGTTTGCGCATCATTTGCAATCTGTTTTCAAATTTTTATATCACTGTCATTTCTAGTTTTCTGCAAGACGGTCGATGACTAAAAACTTTATTTAAGGCGCACACCAGAATTGATTCTCACTCCCTGCCAAACATAACAGAAGTTGCATGATTGAAAAGTTTTTAAAAATTGTATACAACCTTGTCTAAAAAATCTTCAAATATAAATGAAATAATAACAAAACTAGAAAATACCAACATTAAAAAATATTAAGAAAAATGAATGACAGATATGTATAAATGAAACATCATCTCCTCAAATGAAAGACTAAGAAAAATAAAGTTTATTTTGATGATAAACTTTTCATGTTGAAAACTTATAAGAAAAACTATTATTGATTTATTGGGAAAAATTAAGTTATTCGGTAGACTTAATAATCTCACGACCGCTTGTAGAACTAAACATGAATGACAGTTTAAATGTAACTTCTTTTCTTAATATTCTGAAACGTCTTTTTTAGACAGAAACTCTTACTGAAAATGTTATGCCAAATTAACATCTTCTTCACATGGTCTACTAAATGTCTTTTATCTGTAACAAATATTATGGATTTTTTAATGTGTTTTAATAAATATTAGAATTAACTTCGTCTTTACAAACTCTTAACAAATGTTACTGAACTTGTCCCGCTGACAAAGTTAATAAATAATTTTAACTCTTAAAAAAAAGCTAGTAAAAATGTTTTTTCAAATATCATCAATTGTAACCTTTAAAATAATAGTAATAAATTATAGAAAAAAATGTTAAAGGAAAGTAAAAAATATTTAAATATATTATCAAAAATAGAGAAAATGTAATTACTTTTATAATATGGACCATAAGAAACTTACATTCGAATGTAATTTTTTTTACATTTAAACCTCTTCCGTAGAAATATTTATCCTAAAAATATCATTCAGGTGCATTTATTCCCCACATTATGTCCAGTATAATTCCAAAATAGATAAGCAAGAAAAATTTAATAACCAAAAAATAGTCTGTATTTATAATGATCGACAAGAGGTGGGTTGATGTCTCCATCTGATTACACTTTTAATAATAATAAGAAAGTCTTCTATGAATATTTAATTCAATCATACAGTGAAATCAATCAACATGCATCCCAATATAAAAATATAGTAAGGTACAGCATTGAAGTTTGTCTACGAGTATAATTTTAAGATATTGTTTTATTTACCAATTAAAACTATTATATATTCCAATTTTGCATGCACCACGACAGAATAAAACTTTGCACACAATAAAAAAACTATTTATTGAACAATTTGCGTGGTAGATAAGCACACAAGATATAGCAACACACTGTTGAGGAAAATTCAACTTGAAAAAGGAAGAAAATTTCTTCCCGTGACATCATTCAAATGGAATTATGTATTATGTTTCTAAGACTTTCCATCTCCACCAACTTCTCTATTTTTTTTTTTCTCGCAAGACTTCAATTTTCAAAAATACACAATCCCGGTCATGGCGTTTAATTAAAAAAAATATTTTCTTAAATTGTGAAAATCACAAATTGACCTTTTGACTATAAAAATATATAATAATGGAATAGGTTAGACTATAACATTATTATTAACATGCCATGCAGTGGGGGGATTTTTATTTAAACAACTACCTTTAACTATTGAATAGCTCAATTTGACTCATTGGGAAAGAGTTTTCAAAATAAAATTAAAATTCAGATAATATTTTAATTTCTAACGTGTTTATTTTATATAATTCAAATATATGATTACGGTTTTTACCCATTCAAATTCTAAGAAAATTGCTACTTTTCAATTCTGTGACCAATCACAAAAGTTTTTCAACAAGCATATGTTTTGACATTTGACGCCCTAACACTGGAAAGTCATTATAAATTAGAAAGGAGTTACTTTCGAATAGATCGGTTGACTCGGTAAGAGTCATGTGAGTTATGCAATGGTATTAAGATTTTTTGTTGTTACACTCACTCGTGACGTTGTATTCGATGATATTTATAGTTACCAATAGGCATGTTTTTGAGTACTTTTTTTTTTTTTTTAAGTTATGTGTAATTGTCTAAGCACCAACTCAATGTTAAAAATATTAACTGTACTTTTCTATGGATTAAAAAAATCTATCCTTGTAGATGAAATTTTCAAATATTTTATTACTTTTTCATTGATACTTGAATATTTCTCGTTAAATTAATGTTTAATAGATTAAATAATTTGTCTTTTCTATAGTTAAGCTAAGTTTATAGACTTTGTTGGATAAAATCATTTTTCATAGAAGTTGAATGCCTATAATTACATATTTCACTTGCTTCGGAATTTGTTTAGGATTATGGAAATAAGAAAGCTCCCGCTAAGCAAGATTCACTTTAAATAATTTGGAAAATTATTCAATATAATTTAGTTCATGTATTTGAGAATGTGAGAGAGACACGGTGGAGAGAGAAAGGATGCGTGCGTGCCTCTGTTTTTTTTTTTTACTGTGCCTTACATTATTGCCTACAAGTTTATATCCATAAGAAAAATGTGGAAGATAATAGTTTTGTTAGGAATTTTATTCGTAAGAAAAAAAGACTATATTATATATTTATATAATTGATATAGATAATATTGAAAATAATTTTCTGTTGATAATTTTACACATAAAAGTTCGCATGCATTTTTTAGTAAAAAAGTAAAAAAAAAAAATATGCAAATGAGAAAAATTTCACGTGAAAGATTGCATGTTTTTCTTACCAAAATTTTTAACAGAAAAATCTTTAGGCAATAAATGTTTTTCTAGTAGTATCTTAGAGAGGGATGAGTGAGTCGTTTTTATTAGTGAGTCATTTAAGTTTTTTAGCATATATACATTTTATTGTTTGAATTTTTAATATTGTTTCAATTTTTATTATTTTAATGGGTTTGGTCAACGTAAATTGGTCGTTGGGACCATTGCTTTAATTATTTATACTAATTTGTAGGAGACAAAATACCATAAAAAAAAGTTATCCAAAAGATAAAAAAAGTCGTGATTTGATAGGTTGAAATCAAATTTCAAACATTAATTAAAAGCTTTTATATATTTTATGATATTTTCTTTTATTATTTTTTGTTGTGATGAACAGTCAAAATTTTCGTGAGTGCCTCAAGATAATTATATGGTGTAATGTAACTTTGAGAGTAAGTGTACAGTTAAAAGTCAGCTAGTAAAATTGAGGAAAATGTTGTTGTATTACAAGTAAAGAGACCAAACAAAATGAGGAAATTAAACCATAACAAGATCAATCTGAAAATATTAATAAAAAAAAGTTGACAAAGCTCACAGTTTTTTTTTATATCAGTACGCTTTATGAATGAAAAATTCCCGTTGAACTAGTGTGCATCAGTATAAGTAAAATAACAATAAAAAAAGTTATTTAAGACATCTTTAAGTTATTTTATAGCTTCATCAATCATTAATTTAATTTAACAATTATATAATCAGTAAGTAAAATAGTTCATAATTTATTTTAAGTATTAATTTCATAATTTTTTTAAAAATATTAATATTTATAAATTAAATAGTAATTTCTAAATTTATTTTTAAAAATGTTTAAATAATATGAAAATGAAAAAATTATAGATTTTTAAAATTCTGTGGATTTTTTTTTTATTTTTTCTTTTTGCAAAAGCATCAGTAGAAAAGTATACTTACAAATTTGATTTCTCAGGAAAACAATAGTTGAGAATTTCTTTTAAGAAATTACTTAGATTTTATTATTAGTTACTTAATTTAAATTTGCAACAAAAAATAATACTTGTTTCTTTTTAAGTGGATTTTCATAAAATGTTATAAATTTTTCGCATTAATATGTTTTTTGGATTTCTTTTACACGAAAATTTCCTGAGAATATTTTTCATAGGAAATTTCTTGCAAACTTTTAAATCCCTAAATAACTATTATCCATAAGAGAATTTTACTTATAAATCAAAATCTATCTTTCAGATTTTTATAAGAAATCACCAGGAAAAATCCTACCAAATGTAAGAAGTTATAATAGGAATAGTCAACCACATCATTTAATACAAGTCATGTCAAAAGTCCTGGTTTTGAAAATCTTCAAAGATGGTAACCTGGATGTGTAGTTGATGCAAGAAATAATGTTATCTGGTCATTCAATTTGTTCAAACATTGCAACAATAAATTTCACTGCTTAACTTTGCTATTCTGATAATCTACTGCTGAAAGATGATTCCACAGGACTCACCATATGGGAGAGTTTCAAACATCCTTGTGATGCAGCAGTTCTAACAGAATCACAGCTGAAAAACTACAACTTGTGTCAATGAAAGCTGCTTATGATCTTTTTAACTCAGTATTTCTCTGCTTCTCTTAAATGTTACATGCTCCAAAGGTGTTGTTATGATCAATGGAATTCACCTTAAGGGAGGACGTGACCTTCTGATAACTATGTCAGCAATAACTGACAGAGGTCCAACACCAATAACTAAAACCATAAAATGAATATATTGTGGGATCTCAAATATAATTAAATGTAAAATATACTATATTAATAATAACGATATTACCATTATATTGTTTATATTTAATTTTAATATATTTTAACTTACTTTATTTAGTAAGCAATTTGAACTTAAATCCAATAAGATAACAACAGTTATGATCCTGATAACTTGGGAGTGAATTAAAGAAAAGAAAATAAGTAGCTGTGCCACTGTCTGGGCCATGTAATTTGGGCTACGAAAGAAGAGATGAGAACCCACTTAAGAAAAGTTTGAACTGTAAAAGAAAGGAGACTATTTCTTTCTTCACCCCCATAGTTTTTATGGGCACTAACATTACTGTAGTTAAAAGATCAAATTAACACTATGACTGCATAGTATGGTAGGACATTAACAAAGTCGTTGGCCTGATTGTTAATAATATAAACAGATTAATAAAGTTAAGCAAAAGCATAATTAACCTAATATAATGTATTGGTGAATTTAACTAAGCTGGGCATGACCAGGATAGAACAGCGTTGATAACCAAGTAAATTTGGGTAATGGGTAATGTCGTCAACATATGCAGGCACCAGACAAGATGCTCAAAATTCCTATGTAAATTGTAATATAAACATCCCAAAGCCAGAGGAGAAAACGACAACGTCGTATACACGTCAATGGCCTAAACGACACATCTTTTTCATCTACCCACGTACAAGCATGTTGTCATTATCGTCACCAATGTGTCTCATTTAGAAACCATCGTGCTTCTACTCCCAATTCTTCTTCTTTCTCCTTGCGTTGGAAGATACCCTTTTGAAGCATTGTCTCAAAGTATCAAACTAGTCTCTTTCTCTGTCATTATATCATTACTTCTTACAAGATTCCACCCCACTCTTTCAGTTTCTAAGAGAACTACAACACCAGGTTCATTAGTTGCTGTTTGAGCGCAATCAAGGTTCGGTAAACAACCTTGTTCATAGATGGATCAGTCACCGCCTTACTATAACCGATTTCCTCAGACTCCAAACTCAACTAAGAAGGGACGTAGTGGTTATGAGCCATCGGACACGGAGACCGAGTGGCAAGAGATTCCACGCCATGAACGAGAAAGAAGAAACTTCACTTTAAAAGAAACAAAAGCATTTGGTGTAATGAACATAAGCCCCTTGGCACTACACAGGAGGCACCCTTCAAGGGTTGAACATGAAGTCTCTTCAGCTTCAACAACTTCAGTTCCACGTAGAAAACACAATAGCAAATCACCCTACAAGCTGCGCGTAGCAGAAGATTTTGCTGCTTCATCATCCCCCGTAACAGGTTTGGACACACGCAGAAATATCAGTCCCTTGCCGAGACCTGACCTTGGAAGAACTGTGTCCCCTTTCAGGGAGCAAAGAACTGAGAAGCCACACTACAAGAGATCAGTGACCGCTCCCAGATTGAGGATTCAAGAAAGCAACCATGGAGGGATAAACAATGACACTGTTGTAAAGAAAAGAGAAGTTTCTCCTTTCAAAGCGCCTTCGGTTGGAAAAATCAACGAAATGATAGCACAGGTGAAGCTATCTAAAGATCCCAGAAGTGATTATTCATCAGTGCTTGAAAGCACCGATTCCATTCAACCCGGTGACCTTTTCTTTTCTCGTGAATGCAATGCCTTGCAAGGGAACAATTCTTCGTTGCCAAAACGCATCCAACAGTGTGAGTATTTCAGTCCAAGGCCAACGGTGAACACCACGAGAACCCCATCTGAAAGCAAAGGAACTAATGGTGATCTGAACATGAATATCTTGTCTCAATCAACCACGGGTTTGAGTTCTGCTGCCACGAGTAGAAAGGGCAGTGGCACTGGGAAGCCAAGTAGCGTAACGAGTGAAGGTAGTGGAAAGACAAGTGCAAGCATGAGGAAATTCATAGCTAACAGAAAAAAGACACAGAAAGATACATGGTTTGCTTGCATGACAACAGGTAACTGTAGAACCACTAGAAAATCGCCTGAACGTCGACCTATTGACGAATCTTCTTACATTGAGAGAGCAGTGGTAGTGGAAAGCCTCCCACAATTCTTGGCAGATAAGCACCAACCTGCTTCACTTAATGGCTTCATTTGCAACAGACAAGAAGCTCAACTTCTGAAGGAATTGGTATGTGTCCAAAATACTCACATATGCCTCAAAAATTTGCTAATTTACTCAACTTCTTGTGTCTTGTCAAAACATCTTACTCTTCATGTGAACAAAACTTAGATATAGAGTTATGTGCTTATTTTGTTAATGTTCATCAATTAAAATTGGAAATTTTTTAAGTAACTGAAACTCTAGTTCTGATTGAAGAATAATAACAAGAACATCTAAAGAATTGCATAGTTGTGTCCTCTTCTCATACTGTACTTGTAAATTGTATAATTATGAATTTATGACTCAAGCTATCCTACTTTCAGGTGTCTCATGGCTCATGCCCTCATATTTTGCTCAAAGGACCCTCTGGTTCTGGGAAAAGAGAGCTAGCAATGGCTCTTCTTCGAGAAATATACGGTGATGAATGTTGTAATGTATGTTTCTTCCCATAATTTTCCTTTCAGACGTGTTTTGTACTTCTAACCTGACTTTATTAAACCCTTCTGCAGCTGTCTCATGATTTAAGACACTTCCCTGTTCAGGTAGAGATTTCTCACTTTCCTACCTTAGCTTTTGATGTATAATAAGTACAAACTAAAAAGCCGTTTATGAGTATTATTTCAAAAAGTTGCATCTCCAATCCATTAGATCACAGTATTTTTACTAAATTGACAGGACCAAAGGCTTAAGAAAGTGTCTGTACCCATAACATCCAGTCCTCATCACATGGAGCTAGATGTAAATTCTGAACCAAATGCTAAATATGCTTTAATGGGATTAATCAAAGAAATTAGCAATATATATGCGATTGCCCCTGAAGTCAGCAATATTAATTTAAAGTCAGATTTTAAAGGTTAGTAGCTTAATTACTTGTCTATTTAACTTTCTAAACAGATTCATCCTTTAATGTGAGCCTAGCTAATTTGGCTGCTTTCTCTGGATTTCAGTAATAGTTCTTTATGATGTCCACAAAGCAGTAGATAACATCCAGCACATTATCAAATGGATTGTAGACCGCTATTCTGATACATGCAAATTAGTACTCTGCTGTGAAGATGATGCAAACATTATTGAACCTGTGAAAAATCGGTTCAAAACTATCCAAGTTGATGCTCCTCAAACTGACGAAGTAAGAAAATAATTTGGAATATGTAGAAGTTAACATCAATCTACAACATATCAAATAATGGATTTGTTTTACTTCTATATGTCTTTATTTTCTAGATCATTTTATTTCTCCAAAATGTTATTTTGCTGTCTTAATTCCAATTCTGGAAAAGATCAAACTTTCCTTCCATTAATATTAATCATCTTATAACTTCTAAAAAGGAACGAACTTAATGTCAACAAAGCAAAATTAATTAACACTCATGAACCTTCAACTATACAGGTTGTTGAGGTTCTTATGCAGATAGCAAAGATTGAGAAATTTGAGCTGCCCATGAACATTGCTGCGAAGATTGCTACAAAATCTAAGCAGAACCTCAGAAAAGCAATCATGGCTCTTGAAGCATGCAAAGCACACAAGTAAGAACTTCTGACTGGAAACATTTATTTTAACATTCCAAGAAATTGTCTCCATAGACTAAATGGGGTACTATGATGGACAGCTATCCATTTTCAGAAGAACAACCAATTTCAGTTGTATGGGAGGAGGTCGTAATAGAAGTTGCCACAGAGATCCTAGCTGATTCATCATTTTCACGGCAAGAAATTTCTCTATCTTATGTTCTAACTTCGTATTATTCGGGTTTGGAATAAAACTAACATGCTTTACTTCTATTCTAAGTAACAGCTCTTTGTAAATTGAAAATTGTCAATCAGATTATGGCTTAATTTCTTCTAATCTGAACTTTGCTATGGTTTTATCAGCTTACTCTCAATTCGAGGGAAATTTCAAATGCTTCTCTTGGATTTTGTCCAGCCGAAATTGATTCTCCAGGTAACGAATAAGAGTTCATAAATAATGTATTCAACTCACCAAAATACTAGTGCATAAAGTACATTCTGTTCAAATATGCAGAAACTCGTAGAACATCTCCTAAAAAGAATTGATGCCAGCTTAAAAAGGGAGCTATACTACTGGCATGCCTATTATGTGAGTTTCTCCCCCCATAGTTTGTCTTAAGGTGATGGTAAATTATAGAAGAAACTTGACACATTTTATAACATACCTCTGTGCTACTCACCCTTTTCACTCTAGTTCTAGACAACCTCTTCCACCCTTTTAAGGTATGTTTTTTTGGGAAAATTGTTAACCAAAGTCTTAATGAACAGGACAAAAGACTCCCACCCGGAATAACAGCTTTACTGAAGTTAGAAGGTAAGGCAAAAGAACCCTTCTAATCGCATTTAAGCTAACCATATAGATTGCATTGAAAAATAACAACTAAGGGATATTAATGAGAAATTTACATATATAATGCAATGATTCTACTTAGACTTGCTGTTTTGGGTATAATATTAATGACTGATATGCTGCTCTGCAGAATTTGTGGCCAAGTTCATGGGCATGTGCAGAAAAAACTCTGGCAATCGGCAAAGTGTAGGTTAACATGGATGTCATTACAGGATGAATTTTCACTCAGACAATTAAGAATGTCAATATCATATGAACAGCACTGATAACGTCTTAGTTGAAGAACATGATTTGTAGGTACCCCAATATTTGAGTAGAGAGCAGAAAGGGTAGTACTTAAATAAGATTCTGTTTCTTGTCTTATATTCAGACATGTGGAACTAATTATCCACATTTTTAGCAAAGTGTACCACTCTACGCAGAGTAATATACATAACGTTAATCCATTTGCTACTTGTATTAGTAAAATGTTTGAGCAATACTCATCAGTGAAAATAATTAATTTAAAAAATTATTACCAATCTACTAAATTAACTTTATTATTAATTTTTTTTTTTAAATTCACTATTAATTAATACAAACACACAAATACTTATAACATTTATTAAGGATAACTAAAGAAACTAAATTTTAAGTGATATAGAAATTATAAAATCTCTTATAAAAATAATTAATAATTTCTTCTAAATTTTATCTTGTACTAAAGACATTAAAGAATAATTGTTGAATCTAAAAGTGACATTGGCGTTCTCCAGGTACATAATGAACCAATGGGTTCACTATAGTATTGAAAAAAAAAAATTCAATCTTTGCAATCATAAAATGTATATTAATTTTGTTGTTACCAATTTATTAACTTAATGATTTTCTTTTTTACTATTTTAGTCTCGTAAAGAAATTAATAGAATGGATAAATTTAGAAAACTTATAAGAATGTGTAAGTTCTGTTTGAAATTAACATCTTCATATTTTTTTTAACATAGAATTTGTGTATGTTAAAGATGATTTCGATTTAATTTTTTTCTATAAAAATTGTATATGTTGAAAACAATATTAATTTTATTAATTTTTTTTAATAATATATTGAAGTTGTGCATGACAAAAATAATTTTCAATTTTCTCGTAGTATTTCATAATTTCTCCTTAACAAAAAGTATGGAAAAAAATATAATTTTTTAATCCACCCGTTAAATTTTTATTGATAAGACGCAATATTAAGTGAGACATGTTATTTATATCTCATGTTACAGTATTTTATTTATTGGCTGTCGTTAAAAGTTGCACATACTTACCATTATTTTTCTAAAAGATTATCAATTGTGCATTTAACAAAGTTGATTATATCAGCTTGTTGTTTTCATCATTTTTATTTTTAAGCTTTTTTTTTTTTTTTTTTTTTTTTTTTTTAATTAAATTTTTTTTTTTTTCTTTTTTTTTTTTTTTTTTTTTTTTTTTTTTTTTTTTTTTTTTTTTTTTTTTTCTTTATTTTTTTTTTTAATTTTTTTTTTTTTTTTTTTGTGTTTCTCTTAAATCAAATATCTCCTATTTCCAGTCCTTTTGTCAGTTATTTATTGTTTTCATTCATTCGTTTCATTTTTTTCCTTTTTACCCAGTACACCTTTATTAATTTTGTAGTCTGCATTTAACAATTACCTAAAATTCAAACAACTAGTTGGAAGAACAGCCTGATACACAGATTTTGTTGGAGAAATAATTTTATTTTTATTTAATGTAAATAATAATTTAGAATAAGTAAATTGAAAAGCATACATATTAAGTGACATTTTGTTGTAATGAAATGTATATTACACTCACAATAAATAAGCAGTTTTTAAAAAAAACTTCCTTCTATATTATGTTATTTTAAGTAAAAGTTTTATCTCTGCCTTCACTTTCTTTTACTAATATTTGTTGAGATATAAGTATTAGTATCTTTCGGAATCATATTATTATTATCATTATTATTTAACGACTAATATAATTATACTTCTTAAAGTTACATTCTTTGGATAATTTTTTTGAATACAATCAGTTTTATACTAATTTGATCTTAGAAGTTATATAAAGTTTATGAAGTTGAATAGTGACATGCATGAACGGTTTTGCTAATATTTTTGTTTATATATATATATATATATATATATATATATATATATATATATATATATATGTGTGTGTGTGT
>Ga0209489_105083_pt1 | contig 23360 bp, 8 predicted proteins | sample SiratrowhiteBW_FD_187527 | JGI IMG/M metagenome (GOLD analysis project Ga0209489, IMG submission 187527) | Root nodule microbial communities of legume samples collected from California, USA - Siratro white BW (SPAdes) (version 2) | ecosystem: Host-associated > Plants > Roots > Nodule | place: USA...
TTATTTTCTTAACCCTTTTTTTTTTTTTTCGTAAGAACAAAATTCGAAAGCATCTTCCTATCATGTATAAGTTAATCAAACTTCTGTAAACAACTAAAGTACCATTCTTTTCTTTTCCCCTATTTTGATTCGTATCGAAAGGTCCACTTTCGATATAAAATATCCACTTTTTTAACCTAAAGAAAGAATGAACTTCTTCTAGAAGGAACTACTATAAATACACTCATCAAAGAACCAAAAAAACATCACACTAATCCCCAATTGCAAAAGAACCAAACTTTCCAAACTCCCAAGTTATTGTTTTGGCCAATCCCAAAAGCCATATTCTGCTTTTTCAGCCATGGCCCTTAACATTAGCTTGAGATGTTTGGCAATGGTTGCCATTTTATTTTTCGTCACAGTTCAAGGAACTCTTGGTAAGTCTCTAAAACGTGAACCTCTTATTTAGCCAAATAGTTATTTTCCAGATTCAATTTATGTGCATTTTTTTTTAATGGTGATCGAGTACCAATTTTTCGATATATCAAAAATGAATTTGATTTTCATCTCTAGATTGCACGTACATATTCAGATTCGATCCTTTTAATGACAGATAAAAAAATAGTTAGTTATTGAAAAGTTACTATAAATTTTGAAATTTATAAACTCAGAAAATAGGAACATAAAGATTGACTAGAAGGGAAGGAGAAAAAATTAGATAAAAATTTCGGGTGCTTCTCAGTATTGTTTTCCAATTATTATGTTCGTATATTCAATGCTAATATGTAAAAAATTAACAAGATTACCCAAATTAAATTCCATTTTTAACTAGATAGTAATATCAAAATATTGAAAAATGCATTTAAGCGGTTATATGGTCCTTCGTATTAATATATACAATATAAATGTGCACAAATTTACATGCAAATATATGAATCTGATTCTCTCTCATTAGTTGAATCTTTTCTCTTAATCACAAGTAAATAGTTTATTAATTGTTTAAAAAGATAAAAAAAAAAGAGTAAAATGTTTGTATGAAATTAAAGAATGACGGAGTAGTATAGGTTTTCCTAGGAATGTTTTTCGTAAAAAACAAAAATTCTCTTAATTTAAATCGTTGGACAAATTTTCTCATTCTTATTCTTTACACATTTCTTAAATGAACTTAGATATATTCAAAACAAGTTTTAGCGTCATCTCTAACTCACACGTGGGAGCGGTGAAATTTCAGGGGAGGTAGGATGCGAGCGTTTGAGTGAGGACACGTGTGCATTTGCGGTGTCGTGGGAGGGAAAACGGTGCGTGCTGGAGAAGCGTGTGAAGAGGAGCGGGGAAGAAGCTTACACGTGCAGGACTTCGGAGATTAAAACGGAGACACAAAACGGATACGTTGAAACGGAGGAATGCATAAAGAGTTGTGGTTTGAACAGAAAATCCTTTGGAATCTCTTCGGACTCTCTTCTTGAAGTTGGGTTCACCAAAAATCTGTGCTCACCTCTCTGCTACCAAAGCTGCCCCAACGTTGTTGATCTCTTTTTCAACCTTGCTGCCGGTGAAGGTAACAATATCGCTTCCCATGTCACCCGCCCTATATTTTCTTATTAAGTTTGATAGTGTTTTTTTTTTAAAGTGATTTTCAATTTTGTTCCATTATATGTGGAACATTTTGAAATTAATTAGTCCATTTTTTTTAAAAAGTGAATTAATTTAATCCTTTTGTCAAAAAGTAATTATATTCATGAAACTTCTAGTAGATGCAAATATGAAACAACATCACCTTACAAATGTTACAACATATTACAATATCTTATAAATAAAAAGTTATTTAGATACTAATTTTTAGCTACAAAATAAAATAATTACTAATTATAATTAAAATAGTCACTAAATTATATTTTAGTTGCTAAATAATTACAAAATAGAAGTAATGATTAAATTTAGTAAGTTAAATAATTGGTATCTAACATTAGCTACCAAAATTTTAGTGACTTATATTATTATATTCTAAAATCAGTTTCTAACTTAATTAAATACCAATTTAGAATTTAATGACATAGATCACTAAAACTTTGTAGATACTAATTATTTAACTTAATTGATCACTAAATTCAATCATTAATTCTATTGTATAGTTATTTAGTTCTGTAGTTAAGTTATTTAGTAACAAATAACTGTTTTTATTATAATTAACAACTATTTTTTTTATTATAATTAACAACTATTTTATTTAGTAGTTAAATATTGATCTCTAACTTTTTTTTTAAGTGATAAATACAACACCGATAGACACGTCTTGAAACCATGAACAAAATGTGATGATGATGTTTGGTTGTTCATGTATAAACAGGTGTGTTTCTTCCCCAACTGTGTGCTTCAGAAGGTGCAAATGCTCGTCGACAAACTGCTGAGATCAGAAGCTCTGGTATCGTGGCACCAGGACCAGTGCACTCTCCACAAACTTTTGATGCTATGGAACTCACGAATGAACCTGCAGTTGCTCCATTCCCTCAGTACTAAGTAGTGTTTTTCATAATGCATGCAAGATATAATTAGTGTATTTGATACTTAATGTGTGTTTAGTTTGTAATAAGGATGTTGCACAGCACACCAATCGATAGCTATATGGGGTTTGGAATGTGAAATTAGTTATTAATATATTCTGTTCTAAAATCTTTTAACGCTTCAAGTGATCTTTCAGACTCTTCGCATTGAAAATGAGTGTACTTTTCATTGTTTTTGGTGATTTAAAAATATTATTCGTTATAATTAAAATCCAGGATTGGTGTCAATAGTAATGGACTTGAGATTTTTCAGTAAATGGTTAATGATTTGAATTCTAATTCTTGCATATATATGAAGAAAAGTTTTCGAGACAATTTGTATCAGTGTTTTGCATATTGTTCAAAAGAGATTAGTCTAAATGAATAATTACGTATTCTTTTTACAATTGTATATGTATAGAAAATATGATTTTTAAAACGATACTTGTTATTATTGTGAGAATTAAAAATTAAAAATATAAACTATTAAATTAAATGGCTAAGATTGAGAACATAGATCGTATTACTATGTAAAGGGCTGCTTAATGTATTACTATGTAAAGGGCTGCTTAATGGTACATTGTAAACATTGTAATTTGGGAGGATGTAGGACTTTGGGGAAGTAGGAATTCCTACTAAGATATCTTAAATACCTCGTAATTCTTCGCTGTTAAAAAAAAAAAAAACAAATAGATCCTGTATTAGTTCCGTAGATCTTGCCTATGTTATTTAAGTATTTTATATATATTAATAGTAAGATAGGATGCAGGTGTTATAAATTTACATCAAAACTTAATTCTTAAAATAAAATCTTTTGTATTTACGTTAAATTATAATACACAATACGTAAATTTGTAATAGAACAAAGAGGTTAAAAAACATTTACAATTTACATGAGTCCGTGCATGGTTTGATGTAAATTTTGGACTTAAAAAAAAAATTGATTGGTTTTGACTTTAAACCAAAATTTGAAATTCAAAAATCTTTAAAATACAAACATTGCATACAATAATATAAGCTAGACATTTCAACTAAAAACTCTATACAAAATTATCTAATCTAACCTAAACTTTAAAAAAAAATAAAAAATAAAAATAAAACTATACTATTTATGTTAGAAAAGAAAAGTTGCATATTGTTTTCTCTACTGTTAGATCTCATCCTACAACAACCAATATTGAAGACCTGAAACAATTTTATGTACGTGATTATGCATTAATTATAAAGATAAATTATAAATAATCGTATGTTGAAAAATGTGTTATCTTTGTTCAAGAGTGAGTGATATAGTCCAAACAATAAATCTCATCCAATATATGATGTAGTAGTCCTATCTAAACGAGTTTATTTGTCTATTATACTAAAATGATAAAAAATGACAAATTAATTTCATATTTGTAAATAAAATATTATTAGGTTATTATATATATATATATATATATATATATATATATTTATATATTACTTCTAATTAATAAATATTATTTTAACATGAAAATTTACTCATAGAACTTTTGTTTAAAAAAACTCTCAAAATTATATACTTACAAAACTTAGATTAAATTGTATGTGGATTTTATAAACACATTGTAGACTCAGAATAAAATCTTAATTTTATTTAATTATAAAATTTATTTTAATAATTTAAAATTTATAAAGATAGAATAATTGATTGGGAATCGATGAGCTATATATATAAGTCTCAAATTATATAATCGTCTACCATTTGGAAGAATCTTCATAAGAAGAATGGATTTTAAACACAACTTATGCGTAAATTCATTTTCACCCTAGAATTTCTAGAAATGGCATTGATGCATTTGGTGTGTTTGTGACTCATGTGCGTGTTGTTTTTATTTCAACTATTTTTAACAAAGTTTGCTATCTGTTCGAGAATAAATTAGACATTCAAATTTACAATAAGAAATTGTAAAAATCACAGTAATTAAAAGTTAATTTCACGAAACATCTTCATTTAACTTGTTTTAAAATCCTAATCACATTTTTTATCAATTGACAATATAATTTTCTAGAAGGAAAAGATTACTTTTAAAACAACATATAAATGAATATGAACTTAGTATTGGATATGACTTTTCACTACACATAAAACAAATTCAACAAACGACACCTAGATCTTTTTGTTCAGAAATTTAGGGACATGAAAGGTGCCTAGATTTTCTAGTAGTGTCACAGTGCTCTTGTACATATCCCACTTTTTCAAATGACAGATCCAATAACACCACATACATTGTTTTTGGTTCTAAACCTCTTTAAGTCAGGTTCCTCCATGAACAATGGTATTTGGCCAAAAAGTAAAAGACAATTTGACACTCAATTTCCAAGAACAAACTATATTGAGGTTTATATATAAAAGGTTTAAACTAAAGTGACACCACTTAGTATAGTAAGACTACTTCCATTCTAAGTAATTTTCAACAATGGGTCAAAATGAGTCTCTTGGTGTCAAGATATATTTGAAAAACTAAAAACAGTCTATGTAATTTACAGCATAGTGTTAAGACTTTAAAGTGTGTTTGTAATTGCATAATCACAACTATGACACATTAATAATATGTTTATGTTTAAGACTCTTTAGGTCAAAATATCTCAAGTTAATTTTCTAACCCATCCAAAATCAAGAACATATTAATGCATATATATAATGTGGATTCCAATTACTTAGGGTACTATACATGGACACTAATCACTCAAAAAGTTTGATTACCCAAGTATAAAATTAACACATTAATAATAATGATAAGGTAAGTCTTGACCAACAAAACAAAATGAGTATATATAAAGTAAAAAAATTAGATAAAAATGTCTGTTCATTCATATTTCTAATCTATATTGCTATAAAGATAAAACTATTGAGTTAAGTGTCTATAATTTTTTTTTTCTCAGGTATATTTTTTTTTCTTTTTTTTTATACTTTTGTAATTAGACACTTTTGGAGGACTCAAGAAACTTAGAGTAACTTGAAAAAAATAACTACAATATACTTATGCATGTTCAATATTTATTTACAGTATAAAAATCAGAACAAAATTATATCTTTGTTTTACTAAAATCAAAACTATATCTATGACTTTCAATTTAAAAGCTTGGAATGGATCTATATGCCAGGGTTTGAATCTACATTTGATCCTACATCTAATCTTCTAATACAAATAAGTTATTTTATACATTTGTTATTTAATTGTAATTAGTTATAGTCTCTTTCATTTTCAAATGTCTGGATTTCAAATTTGTCACAATTTTCACATATGTAAAGTGATGTGAGTTATGACTTATGAAATGTGCACCAGGTATTTTTTTTGTGGTCGTGCGAGATCTGATACAGTTGTTGATGTGTGCAATTGTAACCACCACCATGCATGATTGGTATGTCTATTCTTAAACTAAGCCTTTTCTGCCTTTCATCACTCATTAATTCACTCAATGTAATTGTTCTACTTCATTATATGCTTTTATCTGCAGTTTAATTTTAAAGTAAGAATTTATTTACTGTAGCTTGTCATCCAATAAATTTGTTCATTTTTATAGCAATTTTTTCATTGATTGTGTCAATTTTGTTCACCCTAACAATGCATAGAGCTTTTGATAACATGTTTTCTTTATGTATCTTACAAGATCAGCCCCTCTCAAAAGCATATGCTTTTGAAAAAAAAAAAAAAAGAAAAAAAAGTTAGTAAAGCAAAACATGCCTCTTAAAACTAAAATTATGACACCTAATAATGGGTAGGAAACAAAATTAACTAAGATAAACTTTTGGTAATCATTTGACGAGTTTAGCAAAGTATACAGATGTTAGTATAATTGGAAAGGGACTACACAATAATTGGTTCTGATAAAAATGAAAGTTGTAAAATTGTGAAGATATGATTGTTTTTCTTTAAAGAAATATTTGTTTGACACCACTCTTTATCTTTATATTTTATTTGACACTGCTTTATATAATAAAATATTATATAAATAATAAAATAATAATATATAAGAGTGTTAAATAGAGGTAGTAAATGAATAGTGGTGTCAAAGTATCATTATTCTTTTCTTTCTATTGAAAAACAATTATACTACTATAAAGAGGTTCTAAAATTGCCATAGGAAAGATCAAACCATGTTCGAAATTGGAATTGTGGTTAGAGTATCGTGTAAGTAATTAACTTGTTACTTTGAATTTGGTATTTTTTTTTACTAAGAAATATACTTTAAGCCTAACTCAACTTATAAAATCGGTTTGTAAGGTAAGTTTTGTATCTGTTATTAAAATACATTTTCTCTAGTCAACGTGAGATCTTCAACACACACCCCTCATGTCAAGACTCTTCAACTTATGCGTGAGACTATATATATATATATATATATATATATATTAATTTTGTAATTCATAATCAATTTACAATATATGAATTTAAATGTGTAAACATTATAAAATCAAATTAATTAATATGTTAAAATAAATTAAAGAAAAATATTAGATTTGTTTACATACTCGAATTATATATTTTTATTTCATTTTAAACTTTAAATATAAAATTCAATATTAAAATAGAATTTACTCACATTTAAAAAAAATATATAATCCAGGAGTATATTAGTGATCTTAAATATAACTTGCATTTTTTTTATCAATTCAATCTAAGACAAATTTCCATATATTTTTTACTAAAATCCACTTACTTTCTCTATATTAGAAAACATTACTTTTTCCTGATTTTCTTTTCTTTCTAATCCATCCTTATCCAAACAAAGTCTTAATATCTAAAGTGTGATTACTCCACATATAATTAAATTAAATTTCTTTTAAAGTAAATTTTTAAAAAGAAAATTTTTTGTTTGGTTTGATAAACCTTTTCATTGTATTTGATTGATTTTCTTTTTCAAAATAGTTTTGGTTTCTTAGAATATAGGTTTTCTTATGCATATGGGTTTTATTTTAGTCCCCTATATACTTGTACAATTCTTTTTTTCATTTTAGTACAATCTTATTCTTTAGAATGTAAATAATTGTTAAAATATGAGGTATCAACTTAAGCTAGTCGGGATGTCATATTTTTAGAATGATGCTTTCTAGAAGTGATGCTTTTTATAATAAAAATAACTTTATTGATGAAAAATTATATAATTAAAAAAGAATCACTTTTATAATTATTATTAATCGTTTAAATTTCGATAATTCTTTTTTTTTTATTATTGGAAAGAGATTAAAACTCGTTTTCTTTTATTTATTGATTGATAGATCAAGCTCCTCTAGTTATTTTATTGACTCGTAAGACTTTCTTAAGGTCAATTATTGAGAATGGTCATAACCTCTCCCATAAATGAAATGATTATACTTATTTAGAAGTACTTCAATAAAAACTGATTGATTACTTCATGATAAAATTGAATGTTGCAGTGACATAAAAAAGCATGTAAGTAATTATATTTCTTTATGTTGTACACAATCAATTTTGAATGTTGTTATATGATATAATATATAGTTTATAATTCTAGCCAAATCGATTATTTGAGAAGTGGTTAATTTCTTGTAACATGTTTGATTAAAATCAAAATTTATTAAAAATGGTTACTAAATTTATGGTATTTTGAAATAATGAAACATAAAAGGATTAATAATGGATGAATGAAAAAGACATTTTTCTTTCTCTCTCCTAATTTGGTACATTTTAAAAGTGAAGGAAGAAAAAAGTTGTGAGACTCATAGTAAACATATAACATTATTATTATTATTATTAAAGTAAAACTTTAAATTGATTGAAAGTATCTATAAATTATATGTAAGTTTTCTCCCATTGGTAATCCTTCCAATTTAGGAAACAAAAGATGTAAACGGTGACTTATAAGTAAAATCCTAAAATATGTTTCTTTACACGTCACTTTATTTATTCTATTAAGAATATTTTACATTTTATATCATATTACTTTTGACAAATAATATAAAATATCATTTCATTTTTTTAACTTTTTTTACATTATATTTACTATCTTTTCTCAAACATACATACGTTACTAGTATTTTGGAGTAAAAGTATTAAATTGGTATATTTTTTTTAATATTTACTAAAATAGTGCAAATTTTATTTTTATAAAAATAAATAAATTGTATCATTGAAGTGAAGAAGTCTTATCATCGTAACATAATTTTAATAAAATTCATACTGTGTTAGTATGATTGTAATTTATTTATTTCATTTAAGTAGTATCGACGTATCATGGTTTCAATTTTATCTTTCTTTTATCATGTATTTATCTAAAGTCATGTCATAATAACATACCATTTTTTCACTTGAAATCTTGCGTTCAGATACAATTTATCTATTTTCATAAAATATTTATACCGTTTAGTAAATAAAAAAATTACATTTTTATGCTTTGGCGGTGATGTATCAAATAAACTTATTATTAAAGAATACTACATGTGACAACAAAAAAAGTATATAATTTATGGTAAACCTAATTTAATAAATAAAGGAATTTAACATGGAGAATTTAAAAGCAACATCATTGAAATGAATAAGCAACCAAACAACCCTAATGAATAGGGTCTAATGGGTAGTGGAAGTAGAGAATAAAGACACATGAGATGATGGAAGGAACAAAAATTTATGTGAGTGTTATGAACCGACATGTTAGATTGATGGGCTTGTCCATTGGGCCACTTGTGTTGGGGGTTGATGTGATCAAAATCTCGTACAACTCTTTCCTCACACATGGACCCCTCCCAACACACATTTTGTTTTTTCTCACACTAAAGGGAATCTCACGTCAATTCATTTCAAATATTAAATCTGTGTTTTCTTCCACATTTTCAATCTCCAATTCATGTTTAGTCATTTTATTTCAAGTAATTTTAGTTAAGTTTTGTTCTAATTTATTTCTCACTTCTTAAATAGATTTTAATTCGTAATAGAAAATTCTAATAGACATTCATTATAAGAGATTTTGGACAAAATAATTTATCTAATTTTATTGGTTTTTAAATTTTTTTCTTAGTTTTTCAATTTTATCCGTATTAATTGATAAGGAAAGAAAGATCTGTGTATTGTGAACAATTAATGAACCCACAGAATGTGAATTTATATTAGTGACATTGATAGATGGAGAGTGAAATGAATGAAAAATAATAGTAGTTGTTAATTATTATTTTCAAATTCTCTTGTCATTTCTTTTATAAGAGTATATAAAGAAAAAAAATTAAGTTTATTAAAATTGTAAAATATTTTATATTAAACATATATTTTTCTTCAAAATTCTGCCTTATAATAGTAAGGAGAGAGTGTATATAACAAGTTTGTTAATTTATATGATAATTACTTTGCAAGTTACATACAAATTAGTTTTTAGTTAGGATAATATTGGATTAACATTGACGTTAAACCATATAAAGGTAGTTGTTAACTTTTAAGAGACTTTATATAAGTGATTGAGATATCTGTATATAATAATATACTATTCTCACTAGATTGATCATATATTGTGAACTAAACTTATATAATAAATAAAATCTAGCTTATTCTTCTGAAATAAAAATTTCTTTAGCTTTTTAAAAGAATTATATATAGGCAATATTATGCTTTGACTTTTCTTTTTACAGTATAATTATAAGGACAATATATAACTATAAATACATACAAAATATTGCGACAAGTTAAAATGTTTGTGGAGCCTAAAGTTTTTGGAACTAAAAACATTTTAAAGTGAGCAAAAAATTAAAAATATATGAATATGAATATAAATAACAAATTGGTTTTGAAAATAATATAATATTGCACCGTTATTTAAAATAGTAAAATGATTGGACAATTGACAATTCCTAAGGAGACTGAAACCTGCGGCAAACAACTGAGGCAAACCACACGAACGTCATAACTTTAAGCTAAAAATATAAATTTCGAGGAATTAAGAAATTTCTGCCATGTACGTAGTAAGAAGTTTTTGTGAGAGATGTATTAATATATAAAAGATAAATTTATTTCATCAGAGTAAATAAATAAATTATGCTGTATATTCATACTGACAATATCTTGGCAATAGTAAAGAATAATTTTTTTTGGTAAATTTCACAACTATAAAGTTTCATGTTTATTAATTACCCCTAAATAAATTTCATGTTAAATATATTCTTCAGTAAAAGAATGAATATACAAGATATGCCCCGTGAATGCTAAAGCTTCAAAGTGAAAGAGAAAAGAAAAGAAATTTATGAACAAAGTCCAAATAAAGGTCCCCAGCATGGCCATCGTCACTTTATTTTCCTTAATAATTGCGTATATGCAAAATACTTTACGTCTCTTTTCAATAATAAAGATTTAGCTTAAATAAGACACTACTGAATATGAGTTTTAGCAAGATTTTGTTTATGAATAAATAACATATGTGTATTTATAATATATTTTTTACACTGTTATCTAATTATAAACGATCATATAATAAACTTTTATTAATTTTTTAAATAATTATCTTAAAATTTTACAAATGATAATTTTTTTAGTGATCAGTAATATATATATTTTATATTGAAACTGAAGGTATATATACAAAATAAATTCCTAAATGAATTACGTTTGCTAAGATGTTATAGTAACACAACATTTTTACTACACTTATCAAACAAACTCTTTCTTTTTGTTTCTCTTGTATATTTAATTTTTATTGATTTTAAGTGAAAAAAATGAAAATAGTCCTGAAATGGGGTTTTATTTATTTTAATTATTGAAATATATGCTTGCAACATATATAGAGTGATATTACCTTTTTTCGCAAGTACATATATATATTTCAGTCACATTTATTTAATTATGTTTGCTAATGCTAGTAATATAGATATTTTGCAACATCTATCAAACAAAATGTTACTTATTTTGCTTCTTCTGTGTATTTGCTTAGAATTACTCTTGGTGCCAAAAAGAAAAATGATAGAAAATATATATAATATTCAATGATATTCTTTTTAATTCATTCCAAGGATTCAGTTGTAATTGTAACATATTCTCCATCTTATATGCGCCAAATGCATATTTCATTCTTGACTGAATTTTATTAAAAATTACAAAATTATATAAATTTTACTCATGATTCAGCAAACTTCACTACTACTTTTATATGTATTTTAATAAAGTTGAGTTAATTTTCAGATAGAATAAGTATGCACCTATCTGTCAAACATTTTGTAAATCCTAGATATGAATATTCCTTTTTGCTCCTTCCCCATGGATTAATGGAAAGTTATTTTTTATTGAAAAAATGAGTAAAAATATTGTTGTGAAATTGTATATTTTACTGATATGGCATGCACCAAAACTAAAGAAAGAAGAAAGTGAAACAAAATATGGTTAGCTAGCTCTGCAAATTCGAGATCTGAGAAGAAACTGCATAAAGTTGTTGGCTGATGAAATCAGCAAATTCAATGATTTAAGAAAGAACTAGTTAAGAACATCAACGATTCATGATGTGACTACATCTGCAAAGTATATTTTTGATGTCTTTAAAGATTAATCAAGACATGAAAATCATCATCTGCAAAGTACATAATACATGAACTGAAAAAAGCTAAGCCACCTTTGCAATTCACACTTGAATAGTGTCAGAAAATAACAAACATTTCATTAGACAGAAAGAAGATGAAACATAAAGCTTGATGATTTAGTTTACCTCATGAAATGGATGAACAAAAGTTATTAGAGTTAGAGTTGATGGAAGGTTCCTAAGGGATAGCATGATCCAATAAGAAGTGAAGCTGTGAAGCAAATCCAGCAGAATCCACCCACAAGAATCAGATCAATGCGATCCCTTTGGAACTCTCCACCCACAATAAGGCACAGAAAAGGTTTGATCTTGTTCTGAAATTTTGATGAGGGGTGGTGGTTGTATTGTGTGTGTGGGGGGTGGTCCAAAAAGTGGTTGTGGGTTGGTTTGTGATTTATAGAATGAGAAGAGAAAGGTGGGGTGAGTTATGTGATGGTGAAGTTTGTTTCAATTCACATTCACATTTACTTGGTGTGACATGATGAAATGTAGATGAAGGAGTACGCAATGTGTGTGCTTCTGAAATTACTGAAGTAGCTTTCACTAGTATTTATGTGAACGTGAAACATTCTTCTACTGCGTGCTTTATCTTGTCTCTTCTTGCTTTGCTTAAACACCAACCCTCTAAGACAAGTGCACACGTTCCATCTACTTTATCATCATTATCTTCAAATTAAACTTACTTTAATCTTTTTGTTTATTCATTAATTACCTGGCTAATGAAGTATATATATATATATATATATATATATATATATATATATATATATATTTTGTTAATCACTGTTAAAAACAAGAACATGATCAATTTCTTAAGATATAAATGATCATTGTTTTTAAAAACTTATACGTAATCTATTATACAAGTCTTAGAATACAACATGAAATTTCAGATGATTTTCAGGATTTTAGAACTAACAAGCAAATTCTCTTATACTTAGAATAGAAAAAAGAGAGAAGAAAATATTAAAAAAAAAAGAAAAATATTTTAATTGGTATGATTTAGAGAAGTGAAGAAATTTTTATCTATAAGTGACCATCTCCTAATAGTTACATTATTAAAAATAAAAAAAGGATCTGATTATCTATTATGAATACAAACATTAACTATTAACACAGATTTTTAATAGAGATTTTAATAGAAATTTTAATAGATTTTAAAGATTTTAACAAATATTTTAATAATTTTGCAATATCTTTAATATTACATAGTATGTAGTAAGTCTTGTAGAGGAGTGATTTGGAAATAAAGTTTGATTAGAAATAATTAATATATTAATTTGTGGTATAAAGTATATATAAGCTAAAGGTGAGTGTAGAATATTCTTTGGAAAAGTTTCCAGAAAACTTGTATTTAAGGCATTGATTCAACAACTTGTTATTTGTGTGGTGGATTCTTATGAACCGTTGTGGAAGCATCAATCATGACATCCAACTGATTAAATACTAAAGGTCTATTCAGCTTATACTTCAACGAATAATATTGTGATTTCAAGAATAAAACAAGCACAGAGTGTGGACCCAAGTATACTGTTTTATTTAGGAAAATTAATCTATTAATATCGTGTAACAATGGCATACTTTCACACCATAAATTAAAATTCATGTACTACACAACTTATAATATTAATATTTTAATTAGTTTTTTATTTTATAATTTAAAATATCAAAATATATTATTCTATTATTAAAATACTTTTTAAGTGGAGGAAATGTTTTTGGGTGTCAAAGGATAGTTTTCCAATATGTTATTCTACAATATGATGGCAGGGCCGTGTTTAGAATTACGAGATTTTAAACAAAATTTACCTAGTTTCATATAGCACTCATTAATTCTTACTTTAATTATTTTATTTATGACATAATTGCAAATAAATTATGAGTTCAATAATCGAATAGTTCTTTCAAATTTAAATAGATAATATAATTCATTTGATCATCAATCTTAAAATATCAATGGTTGGTCTAAAAAAATTTCACGATCTGTAGTTTTAGGAATACGGGTATATATCCATATGCATGTATTTATAAAGAATGTCACTTGTTAATTCTAATAGGATATCAATTTCTTCAATTTAAATCAAGATATGTATATTGAAATATTGTCTAAAACTTGAAATATTTTAATTTCTCGATCAATTAATCTGTAACCATCTAAAGATTTAATTAATTTAGTGATTCAGATAAACATGAATGAGGAGAAAAAAAAAATAGAATATTTGATTGTTAAGAAAATTTTCGATAAGTGCTTGAAAAATAATTAATAATAAGTTTTAAAATGTTTTCAGCTAGTAGTGTATTTTTTTGAATTAAATTTTTTACTTTTTAGTATTCATATACTTTTTAAAATTTATCTTATAATTTCTGAAGTTAGACAACATTAACAATTTTGTCCACAAAATTTCCGTTGAACAAAACAACCTTCTTCAATCACTTAACCTCTCTTCCCAACCTCCAGTCTTTGGGATATCACATTGAGACCAATTATATGCACTATATTAGACACTACACATAACATACCAATATAGAACGTTCAAAATAATTCATATATAGTGTGAAACAAAAAATTGATAATAAAATATTAATATTTAAAGACAGAAAATTCATTTTGAAGATTCGGCTGATTTAATGATAGTTTAGCCTAATAATCAATAAGTGTTAATGAGAGCATTGAAATTGTCCTCTTATTAATCTTTCTCTCTTTTTCATGATGATAAGAATTAAGTGAGTTTTATACTTTCAATACATGAAATATTGAGAGAGAGAAAATACAATAAGTACAAATTTAAATGTGTAAGTTTGTTAATTTTATTATGATAATCATCTTAAAAGTCATATTAAAATCTTTTCCCAACTAGTTTGATAATATAAATCTATTACACCACTGACATAGTATACTCATTAATATTTTTTTATAAATTGTTGAAAGATTTACCGTACAATTAATAGAAAAATACAACATTACTTGTAGGAATTTATATGCATGCATGAGAGAAGGGGTGTATTAGTCTTTTAAGTAGTAACAAAAGAGAAAAAGATCACTAATGTTTTTAATAATTAGAAAGAGGTTCCCTTGTACAAATAGAGAAAAAAAACTATTCAGTTTAAGTGTCCAATAATAAATACCACAAAGCAAATCAAGAAGTAAACAATACACAAATATATGTCACAAAGTTGGACATTTTTAATATATATGAATATTCACTCTTATTATTATGAATCACTTGATTATGGATCACTTAATTGAGAGCATAGATCTTTGTTGATTTACTATAAGAAAATAGAAAAGAGAAACAATTGGGGGTTTCTTGACTAAGTAGATAGATCCATTAATGAGAAGGTTTAGTATTCCACCTAATTATATCTTCCCCACCAATGCACACATTGTAGCTGACAAGAAGTTTAAGGCTTTTTTAGATTCAACCCGCAATCTAAATCCTATAATTTTATATAAAGATAGTTCACATATCGTTTTATTAAGGATTCCTGTTCTAATGAGATCATAGATCAATGTGCAAATCTCACCATAGATTTGGATCATATATTATATATTTTCTTAACATTGGGCTTGCTTGATATATATTTTGAAACAACAAAGGTTTAATCGATAGTTTTGAGAAAAAAAAGTATTTTTTTTAAAAAGTGACATTTATATATAACTTAACCTAGCAAAATTATTTTTTAAAATAAGAATTACATTTGATTTATACATTAGAATTTAATTATATTTTTAGACTATGTGTTATGTCTAACATTCATATTGAGAACGAAAATATCAAACATAGGAATAGAATGTATTAAGGCATAAGTCTAACGTTTCAAGATTTTAATTAGTGTTTAAAAACAATTAAGTATAAAATATTATTATACTTTATTTATACGAGGATAGTTATATAAGAAAAATAGATAATGTAAGGCACTAATATTTCATTCGATAGAGATACAACGTTGTGCAGTCTTTTTTCAAAGTTGAATAAGGCAAATATAAGAATAAATGAAAAGTGCACTAAAGACAATACACATAAACTAAGCAAACCTCGTACTTTAATAAATATCCATATGCTTACTTTATGTTTGTAGAGAATATTCATATGTCATAGATTTATTTGAAATCAAATATAAAACAAATATAAAAGATCTCTCGAGACATGAGTTAAAGTTATTTTCTTCATCAATTTCTTGACACAAAGAGTCTTTCAAACTTTGATCTAACTATCTATCTTGTACGGTTTGCATGATAATCATGAATTAGTGTAAAATGTTATGTTGCATAGGAAGAAAAGCATTGTTAGTTATCATTGCAAAGATAAATGAGCAAAGTTCAAAATGATATCAAATGCAATAATCATATTGAAGCTTGTCAGATGCAAAATGAACATGTATAAAAGCTGAAGATAGTCAACAACTGTAAACAAACTCTTAATGACTACTTTCTTGGATAATCTATTTAAGTATTCCATCTAAAAGAAGAACACTACAAAAAAAAAGAAAAGCAAAAATTACCAATGAGACAAATCCATCGGAAACACCCAAAATCTGTCGGTAATTACCGACAGATTTCCAACGGATTTCTGAATTCGTCGATAATTACTGACAGATTTAGAGTAAATCTGTCGATAAATTCTTCGATAAAGTTAACGACAGATAATATCCATCGATGATATTTTACCGACGATTAAAGTTTCATCGATAAAATTCCGTCAGTAATTTAATTTTTTCTCGTAGTGAAAGAAGAATAAGAGAAAAGGAGAAACTATATGATGCCAAAACACTGCTCAAATTAAGAGCACTCCTCTAAGTTAAGATAAAAGATGTTTCACTATACTAAAAATGCTAATTAGATGATAAAGCAAACATCATAGTTTCATAGAAGTATCTTCAAACTTAAAGAAAATTAAAGTGTTTATCTAACTACTTAGGAGAGTGAGCCTAACCATTATGTGTGTTGAAAGATGTTAGTCTCCCTAGAAAGTAAGATGACCTAAACTATGAGAGAAAGTTTAAACATTGTATTTATGATCAGACACACTTCTCCCTAGTCATCAGACATAATGATAAATAAATCATTGAAATAACCTTCAAATCTTATGTAAGAGTGGTTCTTTGGTAAAGAATACTCAATGTCAAATAGGAGTGACTTGAGTAAAGAATACTTCTTGACGAGGTCAACAATGAGTGATTGCGATTTGAAAGAATATTCGGTTAGTTAGGAGTGGCTAGGTGAAAAGAATACTTAGGGTCAACAGGGAGCAACTTGAGTAAATAATACTCGAATATCAACTAGGAGTGACTTGCGAAGAGAATACTCAAGGAGTTAGCAAGAGTGGTTATGAATCCAAGGAATACTAAATTAAGTCAGGAGTGACTTATGTCAAGAATACTCAAGGGATTAATTAGAAGCGGCTATGAATCCCAAGAATACTCGACGTATACTTCACAACATTAGTCTGTCTAGTTGAACTTGGTTGGATGACCAAGAATTGGATGTAGTATGTGCAAAAGACAAACCGATATAAATTATTTTGTATGTATTTCTTTCGTTCCATCTCCTTTATATTATATGTTATCGTTCCATCTCCTTTATATTACATGTTATCATCATCTGTACTAATTTAAGAATGAGAGTTAATATGTAAGTACATATCAAAAATGTTTTTGTCAAAATGCTCTTAAAACTTGATATTTGGTATACGTATTGGTTAGTTAGATGTTAAAAATATCATACAATCACGTGATAAAGCAATGACTCATAGATAAACTTTATTGAAGAGAAGTAAGGTGCCACAACAGACATGCTAAAGAAACAATTAAGTTGAATTAAAAAAATAATTAACAATAATCTTGGAATTGCAAATACACATATGCATATAAAAGGTTCTTTCCAATGCCTGCACATAATTAATGACCATAATAATCATAATCAAGAAGTTCAAAGAAACACAGTAGAGATCAAAATTTAGAAAATAGTGTTCACAATTTTTTTATATTTATTCATCTTCCAATTATGATCTACAAACGATTAGAATTTACTATACACACACCAACAATAAACGTCTACATGATTAAGAATATGCATTTGCATTAAATATACATGTGTATTTCATTTTTTTTGGATGTTTGCCCACTTTTTGCTTGATAGTGAAAATATAAGTCTCATAAGAAAAACCAAAAATTTCAAAAGCATAATTTAAAATTTTTCTATAATAAAATATATTATAATAACTATCTTGCCTCATTAATGCCAGTTCTATAAAAATGCAAATATATTTATAAAAATAATATTTTTAAAAGATACATTTTAATAAAAATAGAACGATATATGATATTCGTAAATAAATAATTCTTTGAATGCATACCATATTCACTACTAATTACACTTTAAAAGTAAATAAATACAAGCTATACAACCTAGGGAAAATATTTAACAAAACCAAATAAATTAACACTTCTCCACTTTCTAATTAACACCGATACTGATTGATCATTGTATGTATAAATTCCCTCATCTAAGTGTGTATAATCTGCATTGATCTTATGAAAGAAATTAAATGGTCATAGAATATCACAGAGAAATAATAGAACACTATGAGTTACACTATTTATTGCACCTTTAGGACATTCTGAAAGAAACATGTCTATTGATTTAACTAGATTATAATCATATCTTAGTTAGATTACTTGTATTAAATCTATAAAAATTAAATAACGACAAAAATAATCAAACATAGTATAAATAATTCATAAGATCAATAAAATGTTCTATAATTATGATGTAAATGAAAAAAAAAATAGATCAGAAGATATTTAATTAGAAAAATTATATGTTATAATAACATAATTCATATTGATATATTTTGATTTTTTTAATAGTTTGATAATATAAGAATTCATACTCAATAAATTGACCTCACATCTTTCTCTATCTGAACGCACATACTCACACTACAAAAAAAATCAAAATTATTAGCGAAGTAAATCCTTTCAAAACATCTAAAATCAGTCGGTAAATCAGTTATATGTAAATTTATTGACAGAATTTTTGAATTTATCGATAATTACCGACGGATTTATCTGACGGTAAATCATTGGATAAATAAAAAAATATTAATTATTTTATAGAAATCAGTAAATATTAATTACAAACGAAGTTAAATCTGTCGGTGAATTTATCAATAATTAACAAAAGATAATATTCGTTTAAAATCTATCGATAATGATATTTTACCGACAAATAAAATTTTATCTATAATATTTCATTGGTATTTTAACTTTTTCGTGTAGTGTTACACGCATCAACAATAGATCCTTTAATCTGCAGTGGAGATTTATTTAACTATGGGACCAACCAGATAAAGAAGGATTATTTGTCTTTGAGGGAAGATAAAGGTTGCAATCAAACATAAAATGGTGCTGGGGAGAAGCTAGACATGGTCTATTTCAGATTATGACATATTGCTCTATCATTAACATTTTCATTCCCTATATATGCTTTTGCTTTTATCCTTTATTCCCCACATCAAATTTAAACCCAATTCACATCTTAGCACCATAGACTTGCTGGAAGCTAATTAAGTGCTTCTCATTGGTCTCTATCTTTTCTCTTATTTCGTTAGCTTTACTTGATTCGGTGGTTTAAAAGTTAAATGTGTTCATTTGTGTAAAGACCAAAATTTTTCTTTTTGGAGTCGAAACTTGATGCATGTACATCAGTTGGATTATATACTCTTCTTCAAAGTGTTGGTTATATGAGTCAATTTATAACATGTGTGAGGTTTTATGGACTTTGATCTTCCTCCACCCATAATTATTATTGGATTGATGTTCATTGATAGGCAATTGCTTCCTCCACCCATAAAATTACTTTTTGCACTTTCAAAATTCATTTTGGAAAATTAAATTCAAAAATCATTTTTACATTCTCGAATATCTATTTCAAAATACTAAAGCTAATTTTACACACTCAAAAATAGTTTTAGTATTTTAAAAATATAATGGAATACAGGAAGTAAATGAGGGATGTAGGAAGCAATTGCCTCATTGATATTTTTAACCTTTCGAATAGTTTAGTTTGGAAACTCCCAGATTCTTCGATCTATAATGTTTTCAGATTAAAATGTGTTTTTTTATACAATGTTCTAAATTGGTAATTCTGGAATATCTTTCTGAATTGAACAATTTCAGTACGCATATAAAATGTTCTAGATTAAATGTTTCTAAATAAAGTATGATATTCAAAAATCAAAATAGACGTTCCAAATTATCCAAAATAGAATGATTACTTTTTCATAAATATATTTTTAATTATTTAGTGTAAAAAGTTCAAATCTTAAAGTTCATTTTTAGGATGTAAACTAATAAAAGACTAATCCTGTAATTATATACATTATATCTAAAAATACGTTTATTTAGGTAATAGAAAAAGTCAAAACTAACTAAAAAAGGTAAAATTAAATTTCCTCTAATAAAAAATCTGATTAAAAAAGAAAAGTGTTTCTAATATTAAAATAAAATCTGAATAACTTTCTTTTACATAAACTTTTTCATTTTTATAATGAAATATTTAAATCTCATACTAATTTTATTCCTTTTATTTTAAAACTATTTTCTGAATCTTTATACATATCATGTTAGTTATACAAATTCTTTCGTAAATAATTTTTTTTATATAATTTTTTTCTTTTAATATTAAAATATTCGGATATTATTTTAAACTTTTCACTTCTATTATAAAATTATTTTCTGATCCTTATACTTATCATGTTAGCTATATAAATTCTTTTGTTTTATTATTTTCACATTCTCTCTATTTATAGCTATATTTTATTTAAGATATTTGAATTCAGGTCAAAATAATATAATATTAAAAAAACTCTAAAATCGTTTTTAATTTACATATGATTTTCTACAAAAATTTCACTAATTTATGCCATTTTTTATTGATGGATATGTAAGAGTTTATTGTATAAGTGTTTCAGGGACAGATAATGTTCGTGCTTAACGTAACTTTTTAAATTTGGTCATAAATCAATTCTTCAAAACTGAAACCAATGCTATGAATTTCTTCTGGCTTCCAGAAAAATGACTAATAATGTGTTCATGGCATCATTAATTCGAAATTATATATAAGATGCAAAATTATTTAATTTATTATTTCAAATTATAAAATCTGAAATATAATTCCAAATTAGTTAATAAAAAATTCAATTTTAAATCATAAAATTTAAAATATGATTTTAAATTACATAATTTTAAATATAATTAAAAATTATATAATTTAAACAATATTCTACAATTCATAATCATATTTCAAATTTTATAAATTTTTTATTATGTAACATAAAACTATATTCTTATTTTTTTAATTTAGAATCTAAAATGTAGTTCAAAATTATATAATTTAAAATGTATTGTTAATTATATTATTTATATTCTAAATTGTATAAATTTTGAAATCTATGTAAAACATGAAATCTGCATATTTCAAAAGAAGTAATGTTTTCCATTTAAATAGTAGGCAGGTTGGAGAATAAAGGGGGGCAGAAGGAAGAAAAAACTAAAATTGCCCAATTATATTAGGGTCTTCTTTCTGCACCCAACTAATTTTTATTACACACCCGAAAACTTTAAAATAACCATTTTATCTTTCGTAAAAATGACTTCCAAATTATTTTTCATGGAAATCTTCGAACAAGATTTCCAAAATTTTAGAACAATTTTTGAAATAGAATTTTGGTAACAAGGTTTCCACAATATATATGATACATTTTAGAATAATTTTTTCAAAACAAATTTTTTGAAACTCATGAAATGTATTCTGAAACAAGTTTTTTAAAGACAAAATTTTTATACAAAATTTTTAAAACATAACGATAGCTTTCAGAACGAGTTTTCTAAACAACTCTCTCCGTCTTGCCAATCGTGCGGGGTTCACTTAGTAATTATTGGAGTACAGAAAGCAAAAGCCTTATATTACGAACAGTGCTAACTGGAATTAGACCTCAACAGTTACAAGCCCATATTTAGTAAACATGAAAATTGTCCTAATTTATTTAACAAACTAAATACTACATAAATTTTTAACTTGTATGCCTTCATAACACATTTCTTATGGTGAACTTTGTGATAAGAGGTTTTAATAGTTTTTCATATTCATAAATGTTGTTACTATTACACATAAAAAGTTTTAATACAACAGGTTAAAGAAATTAGAACTAATTGCATAGTTTTCAAAAGCGGAAAAAACTTGCTTAATTTAATTAGGCACTGACCTGATCACAAGTATGTTAGCTTTAAAAAATAGAACTATTTCAAATTGTAAAAACTGGTTTAGAATATCCGTGCGAAACAGTATAGTTTAAAAGATGATATTTATTATTTTTTAAATTTAATTTAAAACATCTTTAAGATAAATAAAGTACATTGATTATGAATTTTGTGTCTGGTGGGACAAGCGTGTTTAATCATTTTAATAGAAGTTAGTCAAGACACATTTATATATAATTTTTTTAAAAGAAAGTAGCTTATCATTAGAAAAAATAATGAAAATAAAAAGCATGTAGAAAAGATTATGAGAATCTTATGCAGAGCTTTTTACATTCAACCCCACCTTCAATTTTTTCAACGTTTTATGTTTTTTTTTTTTTAAGATTTAGTTATTTTTTTATTCTTAAATTTAAAGTAAATCATTTTTTTTAGTCTCTCAAACTAAAAGAATATATATTTATTTTTCTCTTTCAAATTCATAAAGTGATTTCAGTCTCTAAATACTAAATTTAAAGGATCTTGACTGCAATGAAATCTTTATTTTTTTTTATAATATTAATAACAAAAATATAGAATAAGTCTAGAATTTTGTATACACACATCACTAAATTATTTTATTATTGAGATAATTTTTTACATTGCTTAGAATCAAAATTTTAAATTAACCATTTTAATATACTTTTATATAATTGCTTTAATAGTATGTAAATTGAATCCAATTTATTTTTTTTACAAAATTGTATTTTTTTATTGGAATAGAAATAAAAAAACTAATTTTTTTACTAGATAATTTCTACTTTAAAAGGTGTTCTTATAAAAAAATAAAGATTGATATATAAGTTCTATTTTTCTTAATTTTTTATTTTTAATTTTAACTTAAAAGTAACTTTAAAATACAAAGGACTAAACAGGAAGATATCTTAGTGGTATAACTAACAATCTTTTGTATAAAATACGTTATAACAAAGAACGACATTAAGTTTTCAAAAGAATACATATACTAATATATATATATATATATATATATATATATATATATATATA
>Ga0209489_105086_pt1 | contig 23346 bp, 7 predicted proteins | sample SiratrowhiteBW_FD_187527 | JGI IMG/M metagenome (GOLD analysis project Ga0209489, IMG submission 187527) | Root nodule microbial communities of legume samples collected from California, USA - Siratro white BW (SPAdes) (version 2) | ecosystem: Host-associated > Plants > Roots > Nodule | place: USA...
AGATAAACTACAAAATTTTAAACATATTTCAAACTAGGATTATACTTAAAATTTTCTAAAATGTTAAGATAAACTGTATTTCTCTCCATTTTCTAGAAAATCAATTTATTTTTATTAACGTTAAAATCATTATTTGCATGAACTCGAATATATATATATAATACTTCAAAAAAATTCACTATTATTTACATCATGAATTCGTAGGTACTATAAGAAATTGTAGACAAAGCAAAATTACCTATAAAAAAATTCAAATTAGGTGTTGGTAACTACTACTTCCAGAATTTTAAGATGGGCAGGTAAATTTATGTACTGGTATTCATATGTAATTATATAATTACATATTACATATGATAAATCTATGAATGATTAATTGAATAAAGTGATAATTGATTTGAAAGAATTGTATATAAATTAGTAAGATAAAGAAATATTCATTTATATAAGTTAATACCACAAATTGGTGTTTTAGTTTATTTTCTAGATCTTCGTAATAAAGACTAAAATCATATATTGATTTCAGCTCAAACGTTATCGTCATGATTTTCATGTTCATAGTCCTCATCTTTAATTACATGCTGAGAAGATGTATGCAATAATCCATGGTTTGTAATTATTTATGTTTAAAAATCAAATACAATTTCCAATTCAAAATTAAAATCGACGCATTAAATATAATTTTTAATTTTTAAAATTAAAGTCTAAATATTTATTTCAAAATTTCCAATAAAACATTTAACTAAAAGACATACATTTAATGAAAAAAAACAATTTACAAAATAAAGTAAAAAACTATTCAATAATATTTTTTTTTTAAAATACATCAACAAAACAAACAAGAAAAACCACTACTAAAGTCGTGTCCAAACTCAGAACTTCTTAAAACATTATAAAAAGTAAAAACCATGAAATCATAACATAGGATACCACTTCAACAAAATTTCAAAAGAATATATATATATATATATATATATATATATATATATAACCTTCAAGTTATGACATATTACAATACTTCTATACATATTTTTTTAAAAAGCTGAAGTCATGCTCCACTTCAGAAAAAAATTCATACAAAATCAACAATTTAAGCATGACTTTATTTATAAAAAATAAAATAAAAAATTCAAAATTAAAAAGGCAAAGTTGTGCTTTCAACCAACTTAACCGATTTTATAAAAAAAAAATAAAAAATATTCATTTGGTAAAGAAAAAAAATTCCTTGTAATATTCAGTACTTAATTATTTAATGACATGTGTTATAAATGTATTTATCTCAGTGCTATGAATTCCAGATTCAACTTTTACGAACAGATTCTTATCTTCAGTTGTTCCCAATCAGAGAAATCATTTCTAAATATGAATAGGTTTTGAAAAAGAGAAAAGAAGCATCCGTAAATTTAAATGTGAATAGAACATAGTTCAGCAGAACATATTGAATTGTGATTGCGTGATATAATGACTTTTGACAATGTAGTTGTTTAGAAACGTTACTTATGTATAATTAGGCAACAAGGTAAACGCTAGTAGAAAAACTAAAATTAGTGATAAGATTTTTCGTGGAAAATCATTTCTTGTAATTTAGAACAAATTTTGTGATAAATTTGTATTTTTGAGAACAAAAAATGAAGTTCATTTGTGAGAGAAAAATCAGGGATGGACATTTTCTATCATTAAAATTCAAAAAACGTAAAAGAATTGATAAATATATATCGCAAATGAAGTTTGTGAAGGATATATTCCTTATTGATTTTTTCATGACAAAAAATATTGTAAAATAAAATTGAAATATAAATAATATTTGTCTTCTAACAAAAAGAAATGATTCGAATTTTTTTAAGCATTCACTATCTTTCTTTTATTTCTTTTAATTTAATATTTATTTATTTCTCATTTCTCATTACGAATTATATAAAGTTTTGTTTGGAAGTCTCTATTTATTTTATTTATTATTACTTATGTCTCTTTAATATCATAGTTTGTATTAAAATAATTTAAATTTTTCTTAATAATATTACGAAGATTCACTTATTAAATAGAGTTAAATGTCATTTTTTATTCTTATACGTCGGTTAATGACCTATAAAAAATATCACTAAAATCAGACCCAAAATGAGCTCGAACCATAACATTCCACAACCCTGCTATCAATCAGTCAATTTTAAATATCCAATGATCCAAGTTCGCATGAGTTATTGATTGATTTATGACAGAATATAGCCCTCCAATCTCGAGCCGAATAGGCCAAAAGGTTTATCTAGCGAAAAAAAACCTTGTGATATTCTTTTCTTTGTATCACTTTTACTGTGATTTTATTCATACGACTTTTATTGTGATTTTTATATCACTTTTATTGTGATTTTATTCGTGTCGCTTTAACTGTGATTTTCATATAAATTTTACTTTTCTTTTCTTCGTATTACTTTAACTATGATTTTCATATCATCTTTATTGTGATTTTCGTCATGACGCTTCTATGGCATTTTAATCAAGTCACTCTTATCTGTGATGAAACTAAAGAGAGGGTTATCCCAAGTTGTAAGTTTTACTAAATTCTTATTATTCTTAATACTCAGTCGACAAATGTTAAGAAGAGATGAATGTTTTAGTTCAATCACCTCCTAAAACTTCAAGGATATCATGTCAGTCTTTCGATATCCTACCTCACATTTATTGTCACCCTGTATGTGTGGTGATCAAGCCTAGAAAAATTAAACATAGACATCAAAATAACAAGCTCTTAAGATTGAACAAAATCATCAAGGGATTAAAATTGAAGAATATAACAAGCAATAGGATGAGGTCTCATATTAGACTAGTAAAGAGTACAAGATCACATCAAAAATTCCCAATACAACCATTCCTTCAACAACATACATAATTAACATTACAAGAATATGGTGAATTAGCTATCAGAGAAAAGTGTCAACCAAAGGTGGGGCACAAATAAAGTGGGTCAAGTCCACTCTAAACTGACAAAATATAATCTAAGAATTAGAGTGGGTCAAACCCACTCCAAAGCCAACACTACATGGGAAGAAAAAAAAGACTTAGCATCCACTAATGAAAAGTAAAAGAGATTATTCTTTTAATAATGCAAAGTCTACCATAGGCCAAACCCACTCTAAAGGGACGTAAAAGTAATCTAAAAATTAGCGTGAGTCAAATCCACTCTAAAGTCGACACTTTATACATACAGACATACATACATACATACATATATATATATATATATATATATATATATATATATATATATATATATATATATATATATATATATATATATATATATATTTAAGCATCAAAGTTTTTATTTTTTTATTATATAACACAATTGAGCATTGTCAATAAATATCTTCATCTACCCCTCCCACTCTACTCTCTCGCTTTACCTTTCTCTGACATTCTTCTCGCGCTTATCTCTCTTAGGTTTCCTTCACCACTCATCTCATTTCTCTTTTCTTTCTCGATCTCAACTCTCTTATATCTCTCGCTTTCACTCAGCTACAAAAATACACAGGGAGGCTTCGATTCATTATAGGAGTCTGCAAGTGGACTGTATTTCTCTTTGGATATTGAAGATTTGTGCTTTGTGTGGTGTGGCCAACCCTAAATCAAGGTTTATGTTTTTCGCATTATTTGTGTTTCAGAGATAGGGGTGAGTTTTTGGTTGGTTCTCCTACTTTTTCGTCATGAAGAAAAAATAATTTAAAGTTTTTGAACCCAATTTTTTTCCATTCTCCCACTTACATGTAATTGAAATTTTTAGTATGTGCCATCGATTTTTGAGTCCAATTGTACATGGTGACTCAATTTATGCTTGAATATTGAATAAATTAGGACTTGGATGGGAAAATTTTTGGTTTTATGTCAATACAGTGGGTTGGTTTTCAGTTTGGGGTTAAACTATGTTTGGTTTTTAGCTTGGGTGCTCCAAATTTAGTTTGGATAGTAAAGTTAGTTTTGTAACATATTTGATTACCTTTTACGCATGTAAAATTTGGCTTGAAATGTGTGTTTTCTAGAACCAAAAAGCCATCCATGCACGGTTGGTGATGAGGCATTGTTGTAGTCGAGCTGGACTCATTGTTGAAGAACTTGTAGTAAAGAGGCAGAGGTTGTGTCTTTAGGATGCAAAACTTTTTTTAATCTTTTTTTTTGCATAGCACTAGCTTTTGCGACACAATCTTTTTAATCTTTAACTAGGAGTAATGATTACCACGAACCCTATAAATAGAATCCTTGTGAATGCATGAGGTACACTTACATAATTCATCGCAAAGAAGCTCGAAGAAGGAAAATATGAACAAATTGAGGTAAGGGAGATGAGATATATATACATAGTAACTATTTTCTTGTTTTTGGTGAGGTACCCCTAAGCCTTACCGCTCTTAACAATATCATTAAATTCTTCTTAATGTTAGTTATGTTTTCAAACTATGAATCCATATGATGAATTGTTAGGGTGATAGAGTCATAAATACTCCATGATTTGATGCATAATAACATTAATAATATTAAATGTTTCTTATTATGATTCCATTATGTGGTTGAGTCCCATGATCATGAGGTACAATACGAAAAGCCTATAATGAAAGATTTAATTCTTTGCAGATTAACTAAACTAAAAAAATTTATTTTTGGTGTGGGAGGATGATGTTGTGATTGATCCGTTATCCTGACTAGTCATTACAGTTCGTCATTCTTATATGTGATTGAATTTAATACAATTAATTGATCAGATTATGTAAAAACATCCTTAAAACACTTCCTAAAAGAATCAACAAGAAATATATTCATGTTATGCTATACCTATTCTTTTTCTTTTCTAATCCTAAACCTCTCTTTCTCTCTAGTACTGGTGATGCTCGTAAACTTAAACTGCACTGAAAGTGGATTCCACCTTATGACCATGTTCTCCAAATATCAATTTAATTTGATAATCAATGAATCTGTAGTTACAATTACAAAAATCATATTTTTTTCGTTCTCCTTCTATTTCCTGTCTATTTTTAACAAAAGATGATTCACACACAACTCTAATTTAATCCTTTCTAATCAAGCAAGAAAAATATATTTGATAAAGACGTATTCTCCAAAAAGAGAATAAAAAATCCAACAAGAGACCTTGTACCTTTATATTAAGCAATTAAAGACGAGTCTGTTAACTCCTGTCCAACATAACAATTCAATAGCACCAGACTGTATATATTACCATTTAATACTCAATTAGATACCATTTAGAGAAAATGCAACATTTATTTTCTAAGAACTAACTCCATCATCTAACTTTAATGGCATGTAGGAATCCTCTAATGTCAAAAGTGTCTCCTTAAAAGATAATTTTGTTTCTCATAAACTTTAACATCCCTAAATTTTACCCTCTAAGCAGTTATAATATGTAAATAATTAATAAATATAATATATACATATAAATCAAAAGTAGCTTAAAATATAAACCTTTTCATAAGGGTTTGACATTTACAATACAAAACAAAAGTAAAACAAGCATAAAAAAAGAGTAGATCATGCGAAATCAACTTATGGAAAAATTTCAATACATGTCAAATACTCTGCTCACGTGTAATACATGGTCATAGCAAATTTAAAAACAAAACAAACCACGTACCAAAGAAAAGGTTAAGCTTAGAGACTATAAAATGTAGAATCATAAAGTTTAAATCTTCTATATTAACCAAAATACCACAATTCAGGCACTCATCAATCATTTCATTCATCACTCTACCATTTTCATTTCTATACAATAACACATGTTATACGTATATTGACTCATACAAAGATACTTTACTCTACTTTCGGAAGACTTGTGCATTGAATAGACCTAGAGGTTTGCACCTGTTATACAACTCCAAATTATACAACCCCCAATTCAATGAATCAATAATCTTGTATGACAACATTAGTCAACCTATGATAGAAACCGGCTTTGGCTCCTTGCTTGATTTGGAATTTCATATTGAATGGAGTATGGAAGAGGCAACGGAAGTAATGAATGTTGTGTATAATTCACGGATTGGATGAAGTGATCGAGAGGAAAAAGGAGATGTGAGAGAGGTGAGACCAACTCTCACAATGTGGCTAGGCTAAACTCAAAAGAGGAACTAACCTAGAGGAGATCACAAGAACAAGTGAACTAAATTTTGACAGCATTTCTCTACTCATTCTATGATTAAAATACAATAGGATAGCACACTTATTTATAGTGCTAGGGTCAGCTCAAAGTGGAGCCAAATTCAAATTCAAAAATAAAACCTTAGATCTAGAAGAGCCAATGAGAGTATAACATGTGGCCTTCACACTTCCCATGCCTCTTATTCAAATTTAGCACATGTTTAATATGTTCCTTGCTTTGTGTGCAACTCCTTGTGCACCAACTTTAAGCCTTGGACGTTCTAGGCTTTGCATTGGGCTTTAGGAAGCCCAAATGAAACCCTAGATGGACTATATTATCCTATTCTAACCCTATTCTACCTATGGCCCAAATACAAGGCCCAAATTATTCTAAGCTATCCTAAACATTTATACAAGTAAAGGTCTTCATCTTGATTCTCCATAATCTTCAGAGTCATCTTTTTAAGGTTTCATTCGGGGCTGAATAGCTGGTGGGAGGCCCAAACAGACTTAGGTGGGCCCAATCTTCTGTAAAGCTATTGATTAACCCTCTAGAACTTTGTCTTCTTTATTCTATGACTAAGGTGGTGGAGGCATATTCCATCAACCTGAGTATGTTCTGACTAGCTATATTTCAAACTGTAGTCACTCAGTCCGAACCTCCATCAACTCTCACCACTTAGTAATCTTCTGAATTCCAATATACTAGTTGAGTCTGGATACTACTTTATAGACGAATCCCAAGACAATGCATAATCCTAGACATCTCAACACAGGTATCTCCTTTCCTGAAGATACCATACATTATTCATAATAAAGCTAAAGTGCACCATCAAAACAGTTCAAGCTCAGTTCAATAACCAATTTCAAAGGATCCATACAATATCAAACATCAAGTTTTGTCATCTTATTGCATACCATGACTTTATAAACATCATATCAACATAAAATTACCTAATACATCATAACTACTATTTCTAAAAGACTTCAAGTTATCGCTTATAAGGATAACTCAACCTGTAACATTATGAAGCTCGGGCACTCCTTTTTAAGTGGCGTGTTCTGTATCTGACACATATCAAACACTGACACATATACGACACTCGTACAACACTCATTGGTGAAGTGTCCAATTCAAAAAGACATTTGTTTAGGTATTTGACAATTCTAACACGATTCCAACACAATTTTAAAATTGACTAATACAATAATTTTATGAAAACTTATAAACTTATTACAGAGATAAGAAACAAATCCTATATATAATCAAAAGTATTTAGATTATATATGTTTCTTTTCACTTTTTGGGTTTTAGATAAATGAATTAGATTTATTTTTTGTTATATTTGGCTAACATTGTTCATAGATGATTTTTTAATACACAAATCTTGATTGTTAATTTATATAATTTATAATGATGTAATATATAAACTTCTGTCTTCGTGTCCTATATATAGGATATTACACGTGTCTACGTATCCCTGTTTGTGTCATATCCGTGTCTATGTTAGTATCCGTGCTTCATATCTAATCAATGATATGAACTCACCCTAAGGATCTAAATCGATCAAGGATCGTTCTTGATGTAAGACTACATACAAGAAAGTGCATGCAATTTTTTTTTTCGAAAATCCTAAACCACTTAAGAACGAGAAAAATTGGTATTTACCTAAACTAAAATAATGGTTTGCTAAACTTGCTCTACCCCACACCAAGAATTGGATGGGGGATCTAGATCTTCAGTCTGAAACAATATAAAAATTAGATTTTTGAGAGAGAACATAAAGAACTATCGAGTTATGTTATGTAAAGAGAAAGAATGATTTTTATTAAAATCATCTTACATCAACCATAGTGACTAATTTACCTCATTAAGCATTTAAATTTCTCAAGCTTTTTCTCTTTTAAGAAAGTATGTAGAGTATGATGTTCATAATGAGAAAGATGCATACAACATAAAACCGCATCGAAGCATATATTGTACTAAAGCACAAAAACATTGATTCAATGTTCATTAGAGTAACTCCTCTTTGAGCCTAACACGTATGTCTATTATTTTTCTTTTAATTGCAGAGTCTGTCTATTGATAACACTCAAAATCCTTATTGGATTTATTTATATATTTAACTTTTGTTCATTTCTTTACTTTCTCAACTTTGTTAATCTTGATTGTAATTCTTTATATTCATACTATTTGAGCAATTAGTTGTTTGTGTGGAGTCCAAAAAGAACAAAGTTCTCTCTCCCAATTATGAATACAACCACATTTTCATAAACTCATATGGTAAACCCTTAATCAAATTAGAATAGTCCCAATTAAATGTGTATTGCGGGAACATGGTTGTATTTTTTAGGTTACTAAGGTATTTGAAGACCTTTCAAAAGCAATTAGATAATTTAAGTAATTTATACTCTTTGATAATTTTTTTCTTATCTTTTAATTAAATAATTTTATTCTTTTGTAAATAAAATATAATTTATTTATTCAATAAAATAAATAAGTAAATAATTTTTTAGTTCAAAATAACTAAGTATTTATTTAAATAACGACTATATAATTTTGTAATACTGTTTATATACAATTTTGTAATACTGTTTTCTCAAAATTATATATATATATATAATTGTTTTATTTTTATCTTTTAATTAATTATTCATAGAATAATAAATTTATAAAAATTATAAAATTAAATATATTTTAATGTAATAAAAGAGATAAGTTATGAAATTAGGGACCAAATAAAAGCTAAAAGTTAATAAAAAAAATTCTATTACCTAATAAATTAAACATATTTTTAGTTACTTAAAATGGGGATGAGTATTAAGACATTCATAATATTGGGACTAGTAAGGGACAAATATGTATGTACTCATTCTCATTTCTATACTCAATATAAAAAATAGAGTATTACTCATATCTATACCCATACCATGATAACAAGTTTATTTGTCACCTAATAATAGTTATAACTTATATACCACTACAAAAAATGAAGGAAATAGCATCAATCAAAAACCAATGTAAATAGGCGAAAATTGACGCTTATGTATCGAAATAGCGTCAGTCATGCGATAAGCGCTAGGTTACTAGTAAACATTGTTAGCAGTTAATTGAAGTTAGTATCGACCTTCAATTGAAATACAAATATCGTCGATTAAGCCGTCGACTCTAGTCTATATATATATATATATAATAAATTTTTATTCTACCCATAAAAAAACAATTGTCACTGTTATTCACTATTCATCATTTCATTACCATCGAGGGATCAAAGTCATCAACGTCAAACATAAGCCCCTAAAAAACTAAACACTTAAGCATCATTAAAGTTGTTCAAACTAATGATGAATCATTGCAAACAACATCGATCGCAAACAGGAACCACGATGAAGATGAACTACTGTGCAGAAGAACCACCACCGTCCAAGTTGAAGAACCACCGCTACAAAAATAAAAAGCTATTTAGGACACCACCAACTCACGGAGGAGAACGCATAGTGGCGAAGGAGAATGGAAGATAAGCAGTAAAGGAAAAGTTATTGGTGTTAGTATCGGCTTGATTAACACTGACAATTGTAACCTTTAATATCTATCAAGACTATTCCAACACATTAATTTATTATTAAATTTAAACCCTTTAATTTAATTTCAATTAAGCATTTTCTTAAAATAATATTAAAGAAAAAGTGTCCACTATTTGACTCACATTATTTTCTAGCAGCTATTTATCTGTCTTCTTGCAATGTACATACGTAAATATCTCTTCATAAATCTTACCTTTTAAATCATTAAAATAGTTCTGATTTTTTCCTACTACATTTATCTGATAAGATTTTAATTAATTAACTTATATATATGTGTCTTATTTTTAAGAGAGTGATTTATATTTTTCACAAAAATAATTGTCACAGTGTACATTTTGATATAAATTATATTATCAATGTAATATATATGTTATGGGAAGCAATACGATGATGAAGAGCCGCAACTTTTCAACTTAGTTCATGAAGAAGTATGCGGTTAGATTAGAATTTGGAAGGTATGGGTGTAAAGATTTGAAGGGGGATTGAGCAGAAAAGAGTTTCAAAATAGAACACTGTTTGCGTGACATTGGAAATGTTTGACAAATCTTGTGTGTATGACCATTGACAATCTGATTAACTTCCGGCGTACGTAACACGTAAGTCATTGAAGAATAGGCACCGCTCAGCAACTCATAAGATTGCCTTCATTTCATGGCCAGAACAAACTATAAATACCCCCACATATCAATGCATCTAAATCACAAAGAGAGGAAGAATTGCATTAAGAAAGCAGAAAAGAAAAGATGTCGGAGTGCAAAGGTAAAATATATATATATTATATGGCATGCATGAATAGGGTTATAAATATTTATATGTTATATTACTATATATTATATTATTATATATTTATGATATGTTACAGTATGTTAGAAATTTAAATATAAGTTCAAGTTTTATATTGAATAAAAGTAAAAAAGGTTAAATAATATATAAAAAAAATTCATATACTAAATTTTGAATTGAGATTGAAGTCAATCTCTATAAGTCTCACTCTTCTCATTGTCTGATCTGATGTGTGTGCAGGTAAGAGCTCATGGCCTGAGTTAGTTGGAGTGGAAGGAACGGTGGCAGTGGCCACAATTGAGAGGGAGAATCCTTACGTGGATGCTAACACTGTGCTTAAGGGATCCATTGTCACCACTGATGTGCGTTGTGATAGGGTTCGGGTTTGGGTCACTAAAGAGGGAATCGTTTATCAGGTCCCAACAATTGGATAGCAACTTCACACTCAACCACGGTCATCAGTATAATATTTAAATAAGGACTTATCTTCAATTATGTTATTTCATTGAAAATAAAAGAAGGATCATATATAAGAAATTACCTTCTCATTTTTCATTTTCAAACTATGTTTTATTTTCTCTCTGTACGAAATTAACTATTTATCTCCATTTATTGCTGGCTAATTAAGGAAAATAATCTAATATAATAAAAATAAAAGTTTCAGTATTCTTGAATGAATCTGTCACTAAATATTGTGTTATATTGTTATATTGTTTCATGATTTATGAGAATATTAGCAAAGAAGACCAGCATGGTTTACATGCGAAAGCCGGTGACGGCTTGCGTGCGTGGAAGCGTGCCAAGTCTCTCACGCTGCGAGAGGAATGCTGACCGTCGGATTTAATCATAAAAATTAGATGGTTTAGATGACTTTGATTTATGACGTGCCTCCGTATAGAAAAGTGAATATGGAACTATTTTATTTTAAAAATTTAACCCACGTGTTATTTAAAGTGATGTAGAATTTTTTCAAAATAAATTAAGAATAAATAAAATAAAAACTAATTTAAGAATTATTTATGAAATAAAAATTTATATAAAGTTAATGTAACATTTTATATTTTTTCATATAATAGGAATTTCATTGCATAAAAATTATATGATAAATCTAAATATAAATATTCATAAATTTATCATATATTTTAAAATATAATTTTTTTTACATAAGATTTAATAAAAGTATCTTCATATAATCATAAAAATAAAATAAAATAAAATTTCTCCACAAACTCGTTGTGGAGTCACACCACCTCTCAAATCAAAACAAACATCACACAAAAAGAAGGATAAGCCAAAGAGTTTTAAAAAAATGTATATTCATAAATTACATTTTTACCTCAACCAAACTACAACAAATCAGGCTTTTATAGTTCATCTCAGACATCACATTGTCATTATCACATTTTTACAATAACTTGTATCATACATATACAAACTCACATACAAAGACATTGGACTTTCTACTTTCGAAAGACACATGCATTGAGTTAGATTAAAGGTTTACATCTGTCATATACCATCGATCTATTTCGATCAATACATATTTCAAACCTCGGATATAGTCTGTTATGACCAGTTCCTATTTCAAACCTCAGATACAATTCCCATATGCACAAGGTTAATCCATATGTCCTATTCTGATAAGCTCATATATTTCAAATCTCGGACATGGCCTATGACAGAGATAGAAGAAAGGATAAAGTGAAAGATCAATAAAAGAGAATGAATAGTATTATTATTGATACTGAAAGGGAATAAAGTGCTATGTATATAATGTATGCACACATATCCACTGTACCGTATTTATAAAAGATACATGTATAAAATCTTAATTACTGATATTCCGTATTATCCTCCCTTAAACTAATGGTTGGATTTTGAACAACCATTAGTTTATCTCTAAAACTGAAGAAGGATTCTCCACATAAAGGTTTTGTCAAAATATCAACAAATTGAAGACGTGCAGGTATATGTGTGAGAGAAAGAAGTTTCTGTTGAGCACATCACGAATGAAGTGCAGAACCAGTTCAAAGTCTTTTGTCTTTGAATGCATGGATTTGCAACGATCAGAACAACTCCGAGATTATCTGAAAAGATTGTAGAAGTAATGGTGGAGACATGTAATTCATGAAGAAGGTTGATGATCCATTTGATATCAGCTATAGCCGCAACTATACTACGATACTCGGATTTTGTACTATTGTGTGAGACAACTTTTTGTTTGTTTGATGCCCAGGAAATTGGATTCGTGCCAAGGAAGACAACAAACCTAGTAGTTGGTTTGCGATCATTAGGACTAGATCCCTAATCTGCATCAACAAAAGGTTGAAGTTTAAGTTGTGAACAACGACGTAAACATAAACCATAATGTACGGTGGTTGACAAATAACGTAAGATCCTTCTTACTGTTTTCCAATGATGTTGTTGTGGTTGATGCATGATTTGGCACACTTTTTTGACATTGTAGGCAAGCTCAGGTCTTGTAATAAGAATATATTAAAGAGAACCACCAACTGAACGATAAAGAGAAGAGTCATCAACCGCGGTAGTGCCATCTTGAGCAAGATGAGAGTTGGAGATCATGGGTGTAGGTTGAGGTTTTGAGGGTAGCATGCCAGTTTTATGTAGAAGATCACGTATGTATTTTATTTATACAAGATGAATCTTCCCATTTGGATGCCATGAAACCTCGATGCCAAGAAAATAGTGCAGACGACCAAGATCTTTGAGATCAAAGTGATCACGAAGCTTTGAAATGAGAGAGGAAACATCCTTGGGTGAGGTTTCTGTAATAAGAATGTCATCAACATAGATAAGAACAAAAAGAGTAAAATCACTTTGAATGTTTACAAATAGAGAAGAATCACTTTTTGTTGGAGTGAAGCCAAAAAGACAAGAAAGTTGAACTTAGCTTTTGGAATCAGGAACGTGGGACAACAATAGACTGATCTTGCTAATCGTAATCAAGAAACTCAGGATTTACTGTGTTATGCTCAGAATCTTCAGGCGTTTTGAATTTTTCTGGCACAACAGATCCTTCTAAGAATTTTCACAACTTGAATATGCACACAGTAGCAAGAACTTGTTGTTTCTAGGAAAGAAAGTTGTCAATGTCAAGTTTAAGATTGATTGGTATGTTAAATGTATGAGGAAGGAAGCAAAACTTTCAGATTCAGCAGCAGAAGAGATGGAAGCCATTGTGGCTCTGGATACCATGTGACAGAAATAGAAGAAAGGATAAAGTGAAAGAAGAGAAAGATCAAGAAAAGAAAATGAATAGTATTATTACTAATACTGAAAAGGAATTAAGTACTATGTATATAATGTATGCACACATATACACTATACCGTATTTGTAAAAGATACATGTATAAAATCTTAATTACTGATATTCCGTAGTATGGCAATATGAACCTCCTTCGACTCTCACCGCTTGATTATCTTCATCTATGTGAATCCAATTTACTAGTAGAGTCAAGATACTTCCTTAAATCAAATCTCCCAAATAATGCACATCCTAATAATCTCAACACGAGTATCTCCTTTCCTGAAGATATTATGTCTTGATCACCATTTGATATCGTTCACAAACATTGATACTACATACCACACATAAACATTCATTCAATTTGTTTCAAATTCATCCAATTCATACTTAATAAAACAAATAATTACAATATCTATTAAAACATTCAAACTAGCTTCCTTTAGCTAACATTTAAAAAAAGCATGAAATTAGTTTTCCTTACTTGAATTCACAAAGAGTTCCAAAAACCTAGGGATCTCAAAGATAGTCTAACTCTATTCAAGAATATGATGAGACAATCTTGCTCTACTCGAAACCCAAAATCTAGGGGTGACTTTCGATGATCACTCTGATAAGGAAGGAAGACAGCGTTTTAGAGAGATTGTAGAGGAAAGGGAAAGAACCACTTCTTAGAGAGGGAGTTGGTGGTTTTTGTAAAAATGAAATAAAATATCTTTTTAAAGAGAGAGTTGATGGTTTTATTATAAAAATCAAAACTGAATAACTGATTTTCCCTATTTTTATGGAATCTTCTCTTTTTTAAAAAGAATATTTAGATGTTGTAACATCCCTAATTTTAAATAACTATATTAATTATTTTTTATTATTATTTTAAATTAAGAGTTAGAAAATCTTATTTTTAATTCTGGTGATTAATGTAACATCTATAAACATTCTGAAAATATAAATATTATATATGCTAATTTCCACAAATTGGAAATTAATATTTAGATGAATATGGTTTTTCTCCTATTTGATGAATATAAAGAGGGAGAGAAGTGAAGTGTGTGTAGTAATATGCATGTGTGCTATCTTCTGGTCCTAGTTTCTCTATGTTAGTGTCCTATCAGTTTATCAGTTGCTGTGTTTATCAATTGTTGTTGTGATTTGCTATTTGCTATGTAATCTGTGTTTTGTTATTATAATTCGTCCCTTCCTTTGATGTAATATGTCCCTTATGTACTGGTTAATGGTTTATGTTCAATCTAGCAATTCTTGCAAGCTATGACCACAAATGGTAAAATTGTGAAAGAGTGAAAGGTAAAACTAATTTCTTCATAAATGGCAGGAAGGCTAATCAATTATTTTCTTACAGATGATATAATGAGTTTATAAATTTGTTTCTTTCTCAAGTTTTTCATTGTATAGATGAAGCTGCAAACCACTCACTCACTGGGTTTCCTTCTTCAAATAGGGGTAGAGGAGATCGTTGAGAATCTCACAGGATTCAATATTTGATGAAGTCAAGCAATTGGAAAAAAGCAAAATCAAGCAAGGAAGTTGAAGAAAAAGACTTAGTCTTTGTCCTAGTAGGTGTGAGTCAGTGTGATTGAAGGTAAAGGTGAACAAGTGCACAACTGAGAAGAAAATCCTTGGCATAGTTAAATCATACTTAAAACTAAAGTAATCAAACTAAGCAAAAAGTTTTTGAGGAAAATCATTTGAAATTTCAGTTTTTAACAGAAAATAAATTGATTTCACTTTTAAGAAATTGATTCATTCATACGATAAATTCAAACTATTTTAACTGCTTCAAAAACTGTTTGGGTATCAATTGTTTTATATACCTGGACATTTAAAGCGCGAAAGCAGAGAAGAGAACAACACGAATACGTGAGTGAAAATCAAGAATACCGAGAGAGAAAAATAAAACAGTTTGGTTTTCCAAAGATCAAAGAATTGTTCTTGAAGAAATTCAAAGACTTGAGCTTTTCCTATGTCATTGGTGTTCTTTAAGGTTCTGCACTGATAATATTTTCTGGAGACCAGGGAGTTTATGCAACTTAATTTTTGAACCTGTGTGATTCAAGTGTTGCATAGTAATCTGTGTAATTGTAATCTTTGATTCAAATTGGATATTGGCGATACTATTGGGTTTAGTATCAGTAAATTCTGAAAGTTTGAGTTTGCAGGGTGCAAGCTTGAATATTCAGTGGTGTTTTTGATCCTGCAGGTGCAAGAGGTGTTCTTGATTGTACGCGTGTATAATTGAGTGATTGATAGTGAAATTTTTCTTACTAGGGTTGCAAGAATGATTGGACGTAGCCCTTGAGGAAGGGTGAACCCCTATAATTGTTTTGTGTGTTTCTCTCTGACCCTTCTCTTTGCATAAGATTCTATTATGTGCCTATCATTCAATTCTGCATTGGTTAATTCCCTGTTCAAATATTATTTCAAATACTCTTACATTGCATCACAATCTTGAATCCTTGAATATATTCCTTGATCAATTGATATATAATTCCTTTTGTGTAAAAGATGGTCTATTCTTTTTTACATATCAAATCAATTAGCTAGGGTCAAAGCTGTTTGCATCAGAACAATTCCTTAATAGCTTTACTACAAAATTGTTCGCTATTTTCATCTCTGAGTGATTGATTAGTCATCTACCTTGCTTTGATTCTTTAATTGAATCTTGTTTTACGTATTTTGATAAATTGGATTAGACATTGTTTAATACACAAACTGTTTGTTGATTTTACTTTGCCTGTTCTAGAAATTAGTGTGTTAAAAATTTGATTTTCTTAAAACTGCTAGTTTTTAAATCGATTTATTCGTGTTAAAATTGAATGATTTTCTGTGCTGCACCTTGAATCATTGATATTTGAGATTTTTGGAAACTTTCATTTTGTATAAAATGTTTTCCTTGCTTTTTAAATTCAAAATTTTGTAAAGTTCAATTCACCCCCCTCTTGAACTCAGCCTAAAAGTATTTTCAATAATCTTAGCATTGGTTTTGAGTATTCGATTTGTGTGTAGAAAGAAATGATCTCAGAATTCAGTTTGAGTCTCTCAGTTCCGTATCACCTCTAGATTACCACATTAGTTAGCCTTTCAGCTTTAACTTGCTTTCTTCTGTATCGCCTCTTGGTTACCGCATCAGTTAGCTTTCGGCTTTGACTTGCTTTCTCCCGTATTACCTCTTAGTTATCGCATCAGTAAGGCTTTCGACTTTGACTTACTTTCTTCCCTATCGTCTCTTAGTTACCACATCAGTTATGCTTTCGACTTTGACTTGTTTTCTTCTGTATCGCCTCTCGGTTACCGCATTAGTAAGCCTTTTGGCTTTTTTCTTACTTCTTCCGTAACACATCTGATTACCGCTTCAGTAAGCCTTTTGGCTTTGACTTGCTTTCTTCCGTATCGCCTCTCAGTTACCACATTAGTAAGCCTTTTGACTTTGACTTGCTTCTTCCGTATCACCTATCGTTTACCGCATCAATGAGCCTTTCGGCTTTAACTTGCTTCTTCTATATCACTCGCGGGTGAATATCACCACTTGGTTTCGCATCACTCTTGGATTAGTATCACCTCTTAGTGCCGTATCACTCTCATATCAGTATTACCTCTTGGTTCCGTTTCCATTTTAGATAAGCTTAAACGTTAAATCAACATTTAATGCCCATATAAGGTTCGATAAACTTGAGTCATTTTTCATCATTTCATCTTACCACGTCATTTTTACCATAGCATTAACACTGTTTCCATTAGAATCTAACTAGATTCCAACTAAATAGAATTGTAGTAAAGATTACAAAATGCACTATAAATAATTGTCCCCTGATCACAAGTTGAAACATAGAAAAAAACTTCATGTGATCCTTTGCAAACTCTTGAATGGTGAAAGAGAGAGAAAGATAGAGATTTTGGAACAAACTTCTGTAAGTATTTGAAGTTTTATTCTTAGTATTCTCCGTTTAAAGGTAAGGGGTGAATAGAGTTAAGCTTTATATATTTTAATTTTAATAAACTTATGTATGTTTTATTAATCTTTTAATTAATTTGAATCATCTTGAATTATATATTATCTTATACTTTTCTTTTATCGCTAATTACACATTGATATTTTAATTATTTTATTTTTAGTTTTGCACTGGTCCTATTTTAATTATTTTATCTCCACTTATACACTAGTCCTAATTATTTTATTTATGTTATCTACAATTACGCACTGATCTTATTTATTGTTATCTCCTGATTTTTAAAAATTATTCTATATATAGTTCTTGCTTTAATCTTTATCTTATTCTATTTTGTAATAATTTAAACATCATTTTTATATATAAATACATATGAAGTAAAAGTATGTATTTTGATGAATTTGATAAAAGGAAGTTACTTGTATGCTATGTTATTATTTACTGGTTTTATTTGTTTAACTCTTGTCTGTGAATTGAGATATATATGACACAACTTGATGGTCATTGTGTTATGTGATTGTTGGAAATATTGCGAGTATCTTTCTGGTGAAAGAGTTATGGGTTTCAGAGTTGAAACCAGGGTAATGTATGAGTGTCTATTTTTGGGAAGCCACAGTTTTGTACAACTAAGGGATGAACGATAGGGACCAGGTAAGGTCTAAGGAAGTATTTAAAGTAGGTGAATATTTGGATAGTTCAGAATAGCATTCCTGACTAGGATATTTCACAGGCCGAACTTGATATTGTCCAATACATGCTTTGAGTCGCTAAGGTTAGGTAGTGAGTAAATATCTCTTTTGTTGGCAGATGGCCAGAATTATCGAGAAAGTGATTATGATTGTACCAATGTTGCGATGAGATATATTCCAACTACATAATCACTTCCCAAAAGACTTTTGATGTTTAGGGTTGGATCATCAAAAACGGTATATGGATCCATATGTCTAATGAAGTGAGAGTAATTTTGGTGCTTTTGAGTCAAGTTATATGCCTCATTATTTGTGGCTGTGATTGTAGGCCCCCATTGTTTGTTAAGTTTAATTAAGATTAATATTTAAGGCTTATAAAGACCTTACTCCTTTCATGTTTCTCTTTCATACGTGCCTGTTGTACGAGTAAATGCATAACTTGCTCAGTAAGAGTTGTAGGGAAAGAGTCTTTGGAAGATTTTCTGGATGATTGAGATATGAAGAATCTAGATAATGTTTTAGAATATATAAAATAGAAAATTTTATTTTCTGATGTAGAATTCTATTTGTTGTAAACTTATTTGTAATATATTACAAATATTTACAAAAGATGTATACATTTATATTTGTGGAATGATATCATGAGTTATATTTTCTCTATGAAAGGTTTATTTAAAAAAAAATAGTCATAATTTATAATTAAATAACAAATAATTATATGGGAATTAGGTTTTTACATATGTCATCTTATTTATCTCTAAAACTAAATTCTAGGTTAGTTTTTATTATGGAACTATTTTTTACGATATAACATTCTCCCCAACAACAAAAATTTCCATCCTCGAAAATTGACATAATAGGAAAGAAATAAAGATAGGTTTCTCTAAGGGGTTTCTTCCATCTTCGTAGTTGAACCACTAAACTTGCATATATAAATCCTATAATATAGAAAACAACAATTCAATTGCTCTGAGATCTAATATCCTTAAAAGTAAACATCTCAAATATAATTAAAAGTTGTTTATATCAATACTACTAAAACACTTACTATAAAGAAACATTTTACACACATTCTAATTTATGTCTAACATCCAATTTAATACAAAATCTAATTAATCAATCAGAATACAACTTTTAAAGATACTCTACACATGAAACCTTAAGATTTAAATCAATCTTGATTGAGTCTTGAGTGTGCACCCTCACTACTTTATCAAGATTCTTTTTCTTTCTTAATACTTTCATTCTCATTCATCACAATCAACTCAACTCAAATACAATGAAAATTTCAAAGATCATAGTCAAACATTTAACTATAAACAATTTGCCTATTTCTTCAAACTAATTTTAAAAAAATTTACATGCAGAAGAAACACAACAAACCCACTACCCTCAGGTTATCCTAAGGGCGAACTGCTCTACCAAATGTAAAATCCCCTATTTTTCATATAATAGGAACTTGATTGCATAGAAATTATATAATAAATCTAAATATAAATATCCATACATTCATCATATATTTCAAAATGTGGTTCTCCCCATAAGATTTAATAAAATATATCTTCATACAATTACAAAATAAAATAATATTAAACTTCTCCATCTGCTCACTGTGGAGTCATACCACCTGTCAAATTTTCTGCTCACGTGTAATACACGATCATCACAGATTTAAAAGGAATGGTAAGCTCTAGAGTTTTAAAAAAAAATATATATATTCATAAATTACATTTTTATCTCAACTAAACTACAACAAATCACGCTTTTATAGTTCATCTCATACACACATTGTCATTATCATATTTTTACAATAACTCATATCATACATATACTGACTTACATACAAAGACACTAGACTCTCTACTTCCGAAAGACTCGTGCATTGAGTTAGACTCAGAGGTTTGCAACTGTCATATATAATCCATCTATTCCGATCAGTTCCTATTTCAAACCTCGAATACAGTATGTTCTGATCAGTTCGTATTTCAAACCTCGAATACAGTTCCCATATGCACAGGGTTAATCCATATGTCCTATTCAGATCAGCTCATATTTTAAACCTCAGACATAATTGTATAAACCTCTTTCGACTCTCATCCCATGGTAATCTTCATTCATGTGAATCCAATTTACTACTAGAGTCAGGACACCTCCTTAAATCAAATCCCCAAACAATTCACATCCTAACAATCTCAACACATGTATCTCCCTTCCTGAAGATACTATATCTCAATCACCATTCCATATTGTTCATAAAAATTGATACTTCATCATACCATACATTAACATTCATTCATTTTATTTCAAAAACATCCAATTCATACTTAATAAAACAAATAATTAGAATATCTATTAAAACATTCAAACTAACTTCCCTTATCTAACATTGAAAAAAACATGAATTTAGCTTCCCTTATCTGAATTCACAAAGTGTTTCAAAAATCTATGACGTGAAATATTTAAATAAATCTCTTGATTTTCATTCTATGTTTTGGAGGAAAAAGACCAGTATGAATTGGTTTTCTGATGGTGATAGAAATATTGCCTTCTTTCGTGCTATGGTGACAAAAATGTATAAGGTGAATGATATTTATAGGCTCTTGGTTCTATTTCTAATGATCTTGCTGATGGAATATACCCCAGCCACCTTAGTCAAAGAATAAAGAAGATAAAGAGTTAGAGAGTATATCAAGAGCTTTCTAGAAGATTAGGCTCATTTGAGCTTGTTTGGGGTTTCAACCAGCTATCCAAGCCCGAATGCAACCATGGAGAGATCACTCTAGAGAACATGGAGCATCAAGGAGAAGTCTTCTGAATTGTATAAATTGTTTATAATAGTTTAGAATAATTTGGACCTTGTATTTAGGCCAAGTAGAATATATGTGGACCTTGTATTGTGGGTCATGTAGTATAAGATGTTGGGCTTTGAAGCCAATAAATAATGTTGGCGGTCCATGTTAGGGTATGGGAGCCTTGGGGTGCAAGCTAGGGTTGATAAACTTGTCATAGAAGCTAGGGTTATAACCTTGTCATAGAAGTTAGGGTTAGAGAGCCTGCTCTAGAAGCTAGAGTGGAATGCACTCTATAAATAGGAGCGCATAGTCTTGTAAATTTTAAGCTCGATTTGAACTAGTGCTACGCTGTTGAAATTTTTCAGCACATTTGGTTCTTGGGCTTCATCTTTGTTAGCTTCTCTTAGAAGACTAGCTTAGGGATTCCATTGGAAGTTGGACTCACATCTTCCAATTACATTGTTCCACCACTGTCAGTCATAAACCTTGCTGAAATTTGGTCCATTCCTTCATGTATTCCATTGCAACTTCATCACTATCTTCAATGCCATTATGAATAAAAGTATTGATACATCTCAAGGTCATTCACCAACAACTTCATTGTTCAAACATCTCATCCAATTTCATGTACGGTGCATGTAGCCAAGGCAAGACCATCACCTGCTCTAGTATTTTTTACTCTATCATTAGTTTATATTAAGACCTTTATGCTGAAAAATAATGTCTTATGTCACAAGATCAAATTTCTGATGTGGTTTCTAATTATATATCTCATATTGTTAGCCAGTCTAATAATGATTGGTGACTAAACTCCTTGATTATAAAGAGATTAAATCTATTGTTTTCGCTATTAATATGGATAATTCTCTTGGACCATATGGCTTTAGAGATCTTTTTGTCAAAGTTGCTAGGATATTATTTTTGTTGATCATTGTGCTATGGTTAAGCAATTTTTTTTTCTAAGCTAGATACTCTTGGGATGAATTCTAATATTATTTCTCTCATACCTAAGGTTTGAGGGGGTCAGATTAATGATTGTATCTATATTACTTCTAAGGTTGTGTAAATGTTGTCGAAAAGGGTTAAGGATGGTAATGTTGCTATTAAGATTGATATTTTTAAAGCTTTGGACGTACTTAATTAGGAATTTTCGCTACAAGTGTGCATCATTTTCACTTTCACCCCACTTTTATAAATTGGATCCGTGTTATCTTGCAATCCATTTTTCTTTTGATCATGATCAATTGTAATATGGTTGGCTATTTTGATTGTGGAAGGGGTGTCCATTGTAACATCCCAAAATTTGTAATATTTCAGATATAAAATTATAATATGATATTCTTTAGATAAAAGGAAGAGTTGTTAGAAGCATAAGTAATTCATTATTAGACGCTCAATATAAACTCTAGACGGTCTACTCCACGAAGATGGAATCAAAGTAATCATCTTTTATAGTAAGTTTTAGCAAAGTTTAAGTATCGACAATCAAAATGTTTCTAGAAATATAAAGCATTAAGATAAGAAAAATCCCTACAATACCAGTTCATCTATCATCTAAACATTTGATCTTATACTATATTGTTTGGCTTGTTACAACATGAAAATCGCATTTACCTACAACAAAAATTAGTAGGTAATGGATAAAATCCGTATCTAATCCAAAATTATCTACGAATTACATACTGACAAAAAATCGTAGATAACTTACCTACAAATATTACATACGAAGTTTTACCTATGGATTTTACGTACGGATTTGAGCCCAAGTTCTTCAAGTAAACATACACAACTCACAACTACTACACCAACATCGACTTTACAATAATTATTACTCTTATTAAGGCTATTATTATTATTATTATTATTATTATTATTATTAATATTATCAATATTAGTAAATATAATATTAATAATACTAAAAATATTAATATTAATATTAATAAATATAATATCCAAAGTAATATTAATAATATAATATAAATAATATTAATATTACTCTTATTAACAACATTAATATTAATATTAAAATAATAATATTATTAATAATAAATATATTATTATTATTACTAATATCATAATATATTATTATCATTAATAATAATAATAATAACAAAATAATAAAAATGTTATTAAAT
>Ga0209489_105087_pt1 | contig 23343 bp, 17 predicted proteins | sample SiratrowhiteBW_FD_187527 | JGI IMG/M metagenome (GOLD analysis project Ga0209489, IMG submission 187527) | Root nodule microbial communities of legume samples collected from California, USA - Siratro white BW (SPAdes) (version 2) | ecosystem: Host-associated > Plants > Roots > Nodule | place...
ATATTTAGTATTATATATATATATATATATTAGTTTTAATTTCATATAAAAATATACAAATATATCAATTAGAAGATATGAATAAGGTTATTCAAAACTTAAAAAATAAAAAATAAGAGTTGAGCTTTTTGTAAAAACACCAAAAGGAGCTATAGATAAATTTATAAAAATAAATAGAAAAATAAATTAGAAAATGTAGGTAAGTGTTCTTTGAATGCCTACACCTTGAAAAATATTTGAAACATGATAATTTGTTGGATCTTTATGGCTTAGATTTATTTTCATAATTAAATATCTTAAAGGAGATTATAAGATTGAAAAATGATAAACCAATTGACATTCTTAATTATTTAAAAAGAATAAATTCTTTTCCAAATTTATAGCATATGAAATAATGTTGACAATTCTAGTATTAGTTGCTTCATCTGAAAGGAGTTTTTCAAAACTTAAATTAATAAAATCTTATTTAAAATCAACAATGTTTCAATAAAGATTAAACAAATTAACTTTATTGTCTATTGAAAAAGATATTTTGAATAAAATTAATTTTGATAATTTAATAGATAGTTTGCATCACAAAAAAACTCAAACAATAAATTTTAAATAAAATATCACAATTTTAATTATTTTAAAAAGACTCATTTTTTAAATTCGTTTTAGATCCCTAAAACCTTTGAACCACCACTAATCACACCAATGTTTTTCGTGTACCAAGGTATTGATAACAAAATCCTAACTAGAGGACTCTAAGAACAATTGGATTGCTCAAGTCTTAGTCTCTCCCATTAGATAAAGTGTTTATACCCATTAGATAAAGTGTTTATAGAAAAAATGCAATTGATTTCATGTTATTTGGTTTTGAAATGAAATAAATAAAGATTTTCAAATCCCGAAAGTTTCGATTGAATAAAAGGAGTTTAGTAGATGAAAATATAGCTTAGAAGAAGTATCCTAAGATTTTAATATATTAAAATGACATTTTAATATATTAAGTTCACTTTTTGACTGATTTATTAAATTAATTTATTTTTTTAATTGATTAAATAAAATGCATTTGAAATGGGTTAAAACTTAGTGATTATAATTAATTAAAAATTTATTTTTACTCAATTAAAACAAAGTCAAATATTTACTTTTGCATTTTAAGTGATTTTAATTTATTAATTTCTAATTGTAATTGATTAAAATAATATTTTAACATATTTTAAAAGTTCATTTTAACAAAGTAAATCACATATGAAAACTACAAAGAATTTCGTACTCCTGCTAAAAAGTTTCTCACTTGGTATAGAATTAAATCATGTGGCATGAAAAGGAACTTACAACAAAAATTACACTTGAAACAATGATGCGAGACACCTACAACCATCCTAGACTTTAAATCTTCATTACTAAAAAATCTTCACTCTGTGTATATCTCTTTGATCAACTAATAATATTAATTGAAATCATCAAATAAATTGCATTTAATCAAATAAATTGTATTTAACACATGTGATCAAGTGAGGCAATTATTTATAATTTCTTTTAACTTTCTTTAATGAATATTTTATTTTATTTTTAATAAAAGACTTATGTCATATATCACTATGGATTTTAACATCTCAACTAGGTTGACATCCCAATATCTACCAATCATCTACTATCACATAAAAAAATATTATAAAAAAAATAAAAGAATAAATAAGAAAAGTATGAGGAACCACACTAAACTCATGCAAAAAGGAACAAACTTCTTAAAAATAAAATAAGGAGAGTTAAAACCTATTATGAAAAAAATTCAACATAATACATTCTAGTATAGTAGAATTCCAGACAAACTCAACCTTATTTTTTCATACCTAAATTATTCAATCTTTTCGCACAGTTATTACCATTCCTAAAGATATGAATTACTTTAAAGTCCTTAGCATCACAAATTCGTATACACTTACATCATCCACATTTAAGAATCCAAGGAATGATATGAGCATAACTAAAAGCTTCACAAAGAAAAGAAAAGTCACACTCTAACCAAAACTTTTCAAAACTCTTTAATTGAACATATTCAATAGCAATAATGACACACATGACCTCAACATAAAGAGCATGGTGAATTCCCAATAAAGCATAAAACTAATCACATATCAACAAGTTCTAAAACCAAGAGTACCTTTAGTAGCTCCATCAGTGTTAACAGTAATCCAACCAACATTAGGAAAGTACCACAAAACTTGCACAGAAGACAGGACCTTTCTAGTTCTAGTACTAATATTAAACTATTTCAGAATAGAAAAATCTAAAATGTGTTAGACATATGCTTTCTGGAAATGTTTCCTAAGCTTCGAATACAATCCTTAATAATATGTAGAACAATATTTGTGTTAATAGCTTACTGGAATCTAGTAAAATTCACCATTCTCTAATTCATCCATAAGCAAAAGTTAATGATCGAAAGCTTAACCAGACGAATAAGAGGACTACCAGGAGCTTTGAAATTAATAAAGACAACATAAGAAAAGTTCATAAGATCAGGACAAATATTTCTAAGCCAAGTCCATATAAAGGAAATAGCAGAACAACTAAAAAAATGATCAATATCCTCAACTTGTAACTTGCATAGAGAACACATAGAACAAACATAAACACTTCTTTTTTGAGCATCTAGATCAGTAAGTAAACATCTATGTAGGAGTTTCCAAAACACCAAAGTCTTAGTAGGGGGAATAAAATTAGACCAAATGATTTTACCCCGATCACAAGCAAGATGGGTAGAGAAGAAATCTCTGGTTATCTTTTGATTAAGAGTACCAGTATCCTCAACTTTCCAATTCGGGTTATCAGGAAGATCAGTGATGGCCAAATGATGGAAAGTCTAAAGTTGAGTATGTTGCATCAAAATCTGAGATAAATTATGTGAGGAACCATTCCAACCCTCAGCCACATTAAACATAAGGTAATCCTTTCGTGAGGAGGCATACCCACAAAATGAAAAATGCATTTGGAAGAGCACCATGATCATTCCAAAAATTTACTCTATCACTCTGACCAATAGTCCAGAAAGTATTTTTCAAAATAATATCATTAAAATGGTTGATCCCTAGACAAATAGAAGAAGATTCATGAGTACGAAACTTAACATATTTAGAGTGAAGGAATTTGTCATGCATTATAGTAGACTAAGGTAGAGAAATATAAGCAAAATCCCATGCAAGCTGAAGAAGATAAGCTTTATTCTCAATTTGAAAATCCAAGACTTGCAAACCCCTTCTGCTTAAGAGCACAAATAGAGTTCTAACTCACAGTAACAAGAACAATTTTATGAACAACACTTGTCCAAATAAAGTTCTTCATCCATTTACTCACCTCTTTTAACATTTTAATGGTCTTTTGTAAATTTGAAAACTGTAGGACATAATACCACAAATAATAGAGTTATCAAGCTACAAACCTCTCATCATCCTAAGGCACTTACCTTTCCAAGAAGTAAGCTTACTCTTGACTCTATCAGCTAAAGGTTGAAAAAATTGCCACTTAAGAGCACCAAAAAATATGGGAACACCCGGATAAATAAAAAAGAATAATGTTTCTATGACATCAAAGAATACTGTTGATATCATTATTAAAAGAAGTAGACTTATCGGTAGTGAAAAATAGACTCTTAGAAGAATTATCCATTGGCATGAGGTAGAACCATAAACTTATAAAAACTTCATAAGATTGATCAAAAATTTCCTAGTGGCCCTACAAAAACCAAAAATGACATCACCATAATGGACATAATCCTTACCTTAGAATAATAGGAAGGATTTTAAGAGTAAAGCCAACTGAGAAATCCCTCTACTAAGTACTTCTTTAGCTAAACAGAAAAGTAGGGGTGACAAAGGATCCCTTTGACGGACACCCCTCGTTCATCTCTTTTCTCATTTTCTTTTCAACATTGTGGGCTTGATCATCTTCTTGCTCCATTTGGAAATCTCTGCATTATTCTTCCACTACAAATATAAATTTCAATAAAAATGATCAATCGAGCTCAATCAGAATTAATTTCTATTAATGTACAAATTCGTACTTTCTTATCTTAGTTATTCCAACGTTAATTCATTTTCAAAAACTTTCTAAATCTTGTTTAATGTTGATCATTGAAGCAATATGAATTTAAATATATTTTTATAAATCCATAAATTACGTCTTTGAAATTTTAATAGAAAATGTAAGCACTAAGTCTAAAGATACATTTTATAGTTATAGATAATATATTGTGATGAACTACTTTGCTTGATATGTGTGTTTCTTCCATCCGATGCTCTTAGAATTTGCTTCGTGTGACGCTTTTGTCCAATATGTTTTCAAGTTATTACTTTGTCCACTTGATTTTATTATTTAGCCAGTGTATCAACATTTGTCCTTGTATCATTTTCACCTGTTACAATACCTCCCCAATTGAAGTCAACCTTGTCCTTAAGGTTGAGAAAGGGATAAAATGCCATAATGTCAGCAAGATTCTCCCATGTAGCTTCATTTTCTGGCATTTTTTCCCACTAAAGTAAAACTTGATTCACCCTAGTGGAACCTTGGAGAATTGTTCGCATAGTGAACACTTTTTTCGATTGTAATACAGGGCCTTCATTAGTCGTAGTGAGTGGTAAAGAGCAATACTAAATGGATGAGTCACCTTGAACTTTTTAAGTATGGACACGTGAAAGAAAGGATGGATTTTAGAATCTTGGGGTAATGCTAACTTGTATGCCACAAGTGCCACTCTCACTAAAATCTGGAAAGCCCAAAGTATTTCATCCCTAACTTCTGATTTTTTTTTCAAGGCAACCGAATGTTGGCAATATGACTATAGTTTCACTAATACATAATCACCCACAACGAATTCAGTGTGCTTCCATCGTTTGTCAGCTTGAAATTTCACTAATACATATCACCCACAACGAAGAGAGCTTTAAAAAGGATCATATCAATGCTAGAGTGTAATGAAGTGTGTTACCACTAGTGAGTTGCTGTGAAGATTTGATAAGCCAACCATGTGAAGAAGTTCAAGACCATGTGATCATATGTGGACTCATGAAGAATTCATGAAGATTGAAAGGCTCTGTCTAGAACTTAGGATTGTGTGTTGTGTGGTAAGTTTGATTCAATTCAGCATTATAGGCATTTTCAATCAAGGATAAGCTCCATGTTTTCAAATTTGATTTAAGTAAGGTTTTGAGAAATTACTAAAATCAGATTTTGAGTTTTGAACAATTGTTTTAACTAACTGGAGAAAAACAGTGGACTATTTGACAAAACAATCGACTGAACTTTAAATGATAGTTGTCTATAAATAGTTGGCGTAAAATTTTGGAACATAATGAAATCATTCTGAATCATTTTCCAATCAAGTGCTCTGAGTTTTCCAAGAGAGAGAAAAAGCGCCTTAATAGTTTTTGTGATCAAGATAATAAAGCTCTTCAAGAACTGTTTTCTCAATACTGCTGGAGCTTTGAATTGACTGCTTCTGCTATACTGCTGATCTGATCATTCTGAATAAGCCTTCTATACTCTTGCCTTTATTACTTTTGCAATCTGTTCTTGTATAGAAGTGCTTGTACCATTGTGGTTATTTGAAATCTTTCATTGTGCTGAATTCTATTTTGGTGTGAGTTACCTGGTGTGGTAATTCTGTTTGTACAATGGGTTATGTACAAGTTGTAACTTGCTGAGGGGGTCAGTAAGGGGTTTTCTGGTTTATATACTATAGATTTTGTATAATTCTTGATCTGCTGTAGGTTTCAGCGGATTGTTTTCTGTAGGGTGCAGTGTATTCTTGTGGGTTGCAAGATTGTGTTGTAAATTGATTTGTTGGATCTTTTTCATAGTGGAAATCCTTACAGTGGTGTAAGGGACTGGACGTAGGCCTTGTGGAAGGGTGAACCAGGATAATTTGTTGTGTCTTGTTCTCTCTTGCTCTCTCTTGACTATTCTTGATAAATCTTATTGTTTTTCTTGAATTTTCAGAATCTGTTAAACCTTGTTAATTGAATAATTTCCTCAACACTCTGAAAACATTTTAAGTAACTTTTGAAAACATATATTCTGTTTAAACACAATCTATTCTTGACATTTCTAAATCTGATCAATAACTAGAATATTAGTTTTCTGTAAATCAGCAAATTCACAACTTACTGGGTTCACTGTTCATTAATCAGTTTTTCCAGAAAAGTTAATTTTCCACAATTACTAGTTAAAAATAATTTTAATACATTAAACAAAAGTTGTCTTGTTTGATAATAGGTTCTTTAATTTGTAATTCATAATAAATTTAGAATTGATCTAATTCTTTGATTTGTTGGATTAATCTTTAAATACTGATTTTACTGCACACTGTATTTTTCCAGAACTTGCTTAAGAGTCTACTGGTTTTCCAGAATTAAAATCTATCTTCAGTTTACTGATTCTGTGTGATTGCCTTTATTCTGGAATTTGTTTTGAACCTTTGGTGATTGCAATTTATATCATCTTGAATAGTTTCTTTAAAGATTTTTCATTTCTCACATTGAAAAATACATTTGCGAAGTTTTAAAGGTGTTCAATTCACCCCCTCTTGAACTTGGCCAAAACATATTTTACAAAGTGTTATACCAAAATTGAGCCCAAGGGAGTAGCTTTAACCATGTCTTTGGTTGCTAATTACAAAAAAGTGACATTTCCAGTGAACGATATTTTCAGTTTCCCTATCCGACTGTAGGTGATATACAGAGCTCATTGCAAGTGACGTTCCTTGTTGTTTGAATAATTGCTACCAAAAGTGACTCATAAAAAGCTTGTTCCTATCAGAATCAATAGAGCGCGGCATTTCATGCATTTTTACAATGTTACTAATGAAAGTATCTGCTATTGAACGACTGTTATAATCATGTTTCATTGCAATAAAATGAGCAAACTTTGACAATCAGTCATAACAACCATGATAACGCTCAAACCCTGAACCGGAAGTAAACCCACTATAAAGTCCAATGAAATATCCTCCCAAACTTGGCATAGAATGGGTAAAGGTTGTAACAGTCCTGTAGGCGATGCATAGATAGATTTGGCTTGTTGGCAGATGGAACAATTTTGAACAAATTCTCGAATATCCTTATGCATATGAGGCTAAAAATATTGTGAACAAATCCTGGAGCTAGTTTTTTCCATTTCTGCATGACCACCAATTGGAACAATGACAATCCTGTAAAATACTATTGATGAGTGGACTTTCTCGTGGAATAACCAACCTTCCCTTCCAAACAAATAACCCATTCTTTGTGGTGAAATGCTGGTCTTCCTTTCTATTTTGTTGTTGTACACATTGTTGGATTAAGTTCTTCAAACTATGTTTCGTTTGCAACTCAGCTTGAAGAGTGTCCAACCACTGATAATTTGGTTGTAATTGAGCAAGTAAAAAAACTTTGAGACAATGCATCAGCTGCGATGTTGTCTTTACCAGGTCTATATTGGATAACAAAGTCGTAGCCCATGAATTTATGGAGTCATGCTTGTTGTTCAGGTGTTTTAAGCATTTGCTCTAGAAGGGACTTTAAAATTTTTTTATTAGTCTTGATAATGAATTTGTTGCCAAGAAGATAATGTCTTAATTTAGAGAGAGACTCGGTAATTGCATATAACTCTCTAATATAAGCATATTGTCTTTGCTGTATTGGAAGAAGTTTCTTCAAGAAATAAGCAATAGGGTGATTGTTCTGACTCAAAACAACACCAATACCGATATCTGAAGCGCAGTCTCCAATGTAAATGGCTGAGAGAAGTCTAGAAGAGACAAGATTGGTGCTGATAATAATGCATATTTAAGGTTATTGAATGAAGCATCAGCGACTGCATTCCAGATAAAGGATTCTTTTTTCAACAAGTCAGTTAATGCAGCAGCAATGGTAGCATAATTTCTGATGAATCTATGATAATAACCTGTGATTCTAACAAACCCCCTAAGTTGCTTAATATTTTGGGACTAGGGCCACCAATTCACTACAGCCACTTTCTCTTTATCCATCGCAACACCAGACCTTGATATAGAGTGACCTAAATAATCAACTTTCGTTGCACCAAATGAGCATTTCCTCAGTTTTGCATATAAAGTCTCTCTCTGTAAAATTTCCAAGACTGTTTCTAAATGAATTAAGTGGCTTTTCCAAGTGGTGTTGTAGATGAAAATATCATAAAAAACAAGAACATATTTTCGAAGAAAGTCTTGAAACAGATGGTTCATAAGGCTTTGGAAGGTGGGAAGGGTATTTATTAACCCAAATGGCATCACAAGCCATTCATAATGACCATGATGAGTTCTAAACGATTTTTTATACCGGTCATCAATAGCTATCAAAATCTGGTGATATCCACTTTGTAAGTCAAACTTTGAAAAATATTGAGCTCCATGCATCTCATCAATGAGTTCATCCATTGTTGGAATTGGAAAGGAATTCTTAATAATAATGGCATTCAAAGCTCTAAAATCTCTAGTTGCCATCCTTTTTCCTCACTAAAAGAATAAGAGAAGAAAAAGGGCTTTTACTGGGTTGAATAATCCCTTCCCTTAACATGTCTCGCACCATCTTTTCAATTTTCTCTTTTTGGCTGTGTGGATACTGATAAGGTTTCTCCTTCACCGGCTTAGAACTATCCAATAATGGAATGAAATGATCATGAGCGCATGATGGTTGTAGTCCTATCGATGTGGAAAAGACTGATTTGTAAGTGTTTATAAGAACGATTAGTTTTGAGACCATGATGTCAGGCAGTTCCAATAAGGGTGGTGCATCAGCTTCTTGTTGCACCAAGTGCAAGGTGTACAATTCTGCAATTGAATTTGTGTGACAAAGCGATAGATATGGTTGAATTGTGTTGCAACAGGAGTATTAGATGTATATCCCTATAGTGTGATAAATTTCCCATGTTGAATGAATTTGATATGCAAAGCTCCATAATCAGCCATGTGAGGCCCAATGGTAGACAACCAATCTCCTCCAAGAATTAAATCTGCACCAGAGATGGAAAGAAGATAGACAGCTAATTCAATTGATTAACCCTGTGCATTCACCACCAAATTTCATATTCACCCTTCTACTCGAATATAACTTCCATTACCCATCATAACCTTAAATAAAGGTGCGGGTTCAATAGGTAATTTTTAAAACTTAGCAATTTGAGGTTGTAGAAAACTATCAGTGTTGTCGCCATCAATCAAAATCTGCATTGGAATCCCTTGAATTTTTCCTTGAAATCGAATGATGTCAGTTCCTCTAGTGTCGTTGAGAGCATTCAAGGAGAAGTGTTCAGCATTGTATGATAATTGTTCACTTTCGATCTCAAGTTCTTGGTTCTGGTCTGGTGGTTTTGGTGCAAGAGAAATTTCAGTCTCCTCTGATGATTGGAGAATCAGAAGGTGTCGGTTGGGGCATTTATGATTGAAGTTAAATTTCTCGTCACAGGTGTGTTGAAAAAATAAGATGGCCAATGTTCAAGAGGAGACGTGAATTGAACAATTTATAATTTTTGAAAACTTGAAAGTTTGAATGAGATCTTTTATGAACCTTTGATTACAATGGTAATGCCACACAAAAACAAGTTGAATTCACAAAGAACTTGTTAAACAATACAGTTCAGTGTATAAAACCAGTAAAAACAACTTGTTAAAATCAGAAACAACTTATTGAAACAATTTTGACAGTTTTGGAAAATTGTAAGTAACAGGTTGAAATTAAAAACAACTTTTTAAAACTCTATTCAACACTTAGACAAATTTAAGCTAGTATTAGAATTTTAACACGTTAAAACTGTTTTGAACAGGTTGAAATATTCAGAACTGTTGCAGTGCTTTGATAAACCAGAATACAGCAGACCACGATTCAGATCAAAAATATCTAATATTTTGTCCAGAACCAATGCTATAATACAGATCCAATTACCACAAGAATGCACACATACTATTTTAAAGCAAGAACAAATTATAAAAATTTTCAGTACATAATTATAATCTTGCAAGCAGAAGAACACCCTACACAATAACTCTGTAAAGCAATAAGCAAACAGAAACAGATTGAGATGATTTTTTGATAAGAGATTCAAAACACAATTACAATATAAAGAAAATCAATTAAAAAACCTCAAAACTGAATTATCAGTTTTATTCAAGAACATACCAGAATTAAAACTAATAATCAGATTCAGATTGTTCAAAAACACATGAAAGATCTATTACACAATCACGAATTAAATTTTGCAGTATTATTCCAGATAACAGCAAGTTCAAAATTGATTTTAACCAATTAAAACACTGTCAGAGAAGGTTATTTGAATTTGTCCATAAATTTAATAGGTTGTTCTTGACTGCAGAATTAAATAAGGTACAAATGCAATTAGAAAATTAAAAGAGAGAGGAAAAAGAAGATTGCACAGATGTTTTTATACTGGTTCACCCAACTACTTGGGCTACGTCCAGTCCCTTGCAACCAATTGCAAGGATTTCCACTAATTCAATCAAAGTTTACAAATAAATCACTCAAGAACCCTACAAGAAGACCTTCTACCCCCTTGTGCAGCCCCCACCACACAAGATGAACACCCACTGTGTCAATGCAATACACCACTGAGATTTGAATGCAAACACACCAATACAACAATTCAATTTTACAATTCTCTCAATAACAATGCTTAAAATCGCCTATTAAGCACAAATCAACCAAGAAACTATTCAAGAATTCAATACAACTCGAAAATTCAATTATACAACAACCAAGCACAATTAAAAGCTCATGGAAGAACACTTATCTTCACAAGAAAGCTGCTGCCATGCCAATTGAATCAAATCCAAGCAAAGCTCCTCTTCAAGTATTTGAAATCATGATGAATTTCGAAATCAAAAGCATTTAGTTCTCACACTTGATTTTCCCTCCATGAAAACTCTCTTGAAACCTCTTGAAAACCTTTTTGAAATCGAAGAAGAAGTGACAAAACGCGCGCAACACCCTTTTAAACACGTGACAACTTAAACTGTCCAAAAATTTAACATGTTGATTTTGAAATTTAACATGTCAAATTTGGGTCTATAACACTAATTTTTCTAAAACGTTTTTGAAATGCTATTTTCACTTAACCATGAGTAAGAGCAATGCTAGTACTTGATTAATTGACACAAACTAATGCATGAAATTCCTAATCCGAGTAAGAACTACGCAAACCTAAAATCTAGTGTCTTCAAATGATTTCTTCATCAAATTAGCACTTTAGGATGACCTTCACTAGCTCCAACAATCTCTCCCAATTTGATGAAGACGATTCTTGTGGTTTGGTGGGTAATGAATTAGTCAAGCGCATGCTTTCTTCTCTCCAATACTATTAGCAATGCAAAACTTTTTAACACAATTTCCACAACTAACCAAAATTGTAGTAAAATTCAACAGGTTAAAAACAGAAAATAACATGTTAAAACCATAACCAGTAGTTCAGTAGTTTGGTTCAATAGTTTAGCAGTTTAGGTAAAACATGTAAATGTGTCAATTAAAGGTTACAAACCACACATATTTCTCCCCCAATTGAGTTCATCAAGTTGGGAAGAGAATGAAAACAACAACAAAAGAAAAATTAGCACACAAAGAGTTCATGAAAAACATGCAGCAGTTAACATGATAGATGATTCATGATGCAACAAATTAGAGATTAAAGTTGTTCAGGGTGTCATGAATATCATCAATCTGCTGGTGGAGCTGTGTGAAATGAGTAACACAATATTCATAATGTGCACGGTGCTCCTCTGTCATATTATCCAGCCTAGAATTCATCAACTTCTCAAAGCTTGACATTGGCTCATCTTGTGGTGCTGGAGGCACAAATGGCAGCATGGTTGTTGTTGCTTCAGAATCAGGCATCTCCTCATCTTCTTGAGCACTTACTCCACTGGTTCCAGCTCCGACACTATGTCCACCCTTGTATGTCCAAGCTCCATTCAGTTTTTGAAGTCCAATACAGTGGAGCATGGGTTCTTTGATTTCACTTGACATTTTGAGATTTTCAGTTAGCTCATCAATCACATCTACTTCAAAAAATTCAATCATTCTTGAGATGAGGATGGCATATGGCAGTTTATAATCATTAAACTTTTGAGCCTTGAACTTGTGGCCCTTCATAGTGAACACCCAATCAACTTTCACTTTATTCACCAAGCAATAGAGTAACATTAATTCCTCTTCCATGAGGGTAGCATGATTGCTCCCCCTAGGTGTGAGAATCCATACTATTAACAGTTTCAAGATCCTTGGAGTGATGGCTAACTTCCCAACTCCAAAGGACTTTACCTCATCATTTGGATTTTGCATGCATGTCTTGAAAAATAGTGTTTTGTTGAAGTCCTCCAAGGCCTTTCTCTCAATTTCTTGACCCTCATGTCATAGTCCGGTGATGGCAAACCACTCTCTTGGTGTTATTAACATGTCAACACCTTTGACATAAGTGCACATATTTTGGCCATCAAATTGGAGATTTGTGTAAAACACCTTCACAAGATCCGGATAGATGTACCCATTCATTTCAAGAAACTTTCTCAGCTTTTGGTGATTGAGGATGCCTAAGATTTCATCCAGCTGCTGCTCCTTCAACCACTTTGAGGTAATATACTTTGGTGCTATCAAGCACTTTCGACTATAGCTGTGAATGTATACTTGCATTTGCTTATCATCACCACTGAACCAAATCTCCACACGACCTTGATCTTCCACTTCTTGGCTTGAGGATGAAGTTTTCACATGTTTGGTGGGTGTGGATGAAGACATGGCTACTGTTTTCAAAAGGAAAATATGAGGAATGGCAAGCAAGTGTGTGCTTATGTAGTATGCAAATGTTGTTTGATACCACAATTTTGTTTCTGTTTTAAAACCAATTTTTCAAGCAAGAATGTGTGGTACTGTATGGCATGTGAGAATGACATAGCCCATGTGAGTGTGCAACACAAAAACCAATTTTTTCAAACTGCCCAGTCCAAGATTCCACTGCACAGCAGAATCTGAATTCTGCAGCAAGAATTTTTTAGCAATTTAAACTAATTATGCCTTCTCATGTCCAACTGGTATGGGACTTGTGATTCTGAATTTTTTATAGGTGCTCACGGGTCCCATGGTGTTGTTTATAGCCCCTTGGATAATTTGGGTTCACTTCAGCTACTCCACAAAGCCTTTCCTATCACACAAGCCTTGAAAACAACAAACAATTAATTCTGCAGAGTATCTTTTTAACTATTGAAGCATTTATGTCCAGTTGTGCATTCCATTGAACCAATTGATCATTTCTAATGGGTGTCACGGGTCCTTAGGCATTGTATGTGTCCTATTGAAACTTTAAATTTCACTGTATATGCTTCCCAAGCCAACTTTTGCAATTAACTCACAAAAAACAGCAAGCTGTCAACACTGTAGTACTGAATTTAACAGGTTAAATTCGAAAATCAACATGTTAAAATTGCTATTGTCCAAGTAATTTTCAAGCTGATAGGAAAAACATGTTAATCTTGACAATAACATGTTAAAATTCACTAGTATACACGCTACATCAGATTTTCAGCAAGTTAACAGAAAAATCAACAGATTAAAAACTCAATTCATGACAATTTGAGCATTATTATTAGTTCGAGCATGCCAAAAACAGTTTCAATGCAAACAATTATTCAATAACACTCAAAAGCATATAATTAGAGAGGCAATATCAATTTTGCACATTTGAAATATCTAAGATACCCAATTCGGTTCTTAGATGATTGAACCCATCTTTTGCTAATGGTTTTGTGAAGAAATCTGCAAGTTACTTATTTGTTTCAATAAACTCCACTTCACATTCTCCATTGCTTACATGGTCACGAATGAAGTGATGTCTAATCTCTATGTGTTTTATCCTAGAGTGCTGCACATGATTTTTAGTAAGGTTAATAGCGCTTGTATTATCACACTTAAGAGGTATTTTAGAAAGACTTAGCCCGAAGTCACTTAGCTGTTGTTTGAGCCACAGTATTTGTGCACAAAAACTCCTAGCTGCTATATACTATGCTTCGGCTGTTGAAAGGGAAACACAAGCTTGCATTTTGCTATGCCATGAAATCAAGCTAGCACCTAGTAGATGACACGTCCCACTAGTGCTTTTGCGGTCTAGCTTACATCCAACAAAGTCTGAGTCTGAATAGCCTGCCAACCTCAATGGGGCTCCTCTATGATACCACAATCCCACACTGATAGTTCCCTTCAAGTACTTTAAGATCCTCTTCCCAGCTTTAAAGTGTGATTCCTTTGGGTTAGATTGAAACCTGGCACACATACAAACACTAAACATGATATTAGGACGACTAGTTGTTAGATATAATAATGAACCAATTAGCCCTCTATATTTTGTCTGATCTACAGAAACTTCCTTCTCATCCAAGTCAAGGTAGCAACTAGTAGATATAGGTGTTGAAGGTTCCTTACATTTGTCTATCTCGAATTTCTTTATAAGCTATTTGCAGAACTTAGATTGACACAGAAATGTCCTATGCTCCATCTGTTTCACTTGCAATCCAAGGAAGAAGTTTAATTCTCCCATCATGGACATCTCAAACTCCCCCTGCATAGCTGACACAAACTCTTGACAAAGAATTTCATTAGTAGACCCAAAAATGATATCATCAACATAGACCTGTACTAGAATAATATCAAAATTAAGCTTTCTAATGAAAAGAGTTTTATCAACTTTCCCTCTTTCATAGCCTTGAGAAGTTAGGAAGTTGCTCAATCTTTCACACCATTGCCTCGGGGACTGCTTCAAACCATAAAGAGTTTTTTGTAGTTTGTATACATGATCTGGATGGCTGTGATCCTCAAATCCTGGAGGTTGTGAGACATATACTTCCTCATATATGTAGCCATTCAAGAAAGCATTTTTCACATCCATCTGGAAAAGTTTAAAACCAGACAAATATGCATATGCAAGCAATAGTCTAATAGCTTCTAGTCTAGCCACAAGAGCATATGTTTCACCAAAATCAATACCTTCTTCTTGATTATACCCCTTAACTACTAGCCTAGCTTTGTTTTTAACTATTATTGTAATATCCTAGAAAATAGCTATGGAATAAAAACTAAACCAAAATTTAATTTTAGAGATAAATAAGATAATACCTATTTTTTTTAACAGAAGAGTTGTTTAAGTAAATAAAAGATAATTATTTACTTTTTATTTTTATAGCAACCACCAACTCTCTCTCCCTAAAAAGATATTCTGTTTTATTCTAATAAAAACTACCCACTCTCTCTCTAAGATATTCTATCTCTAAGAATATATTATATTTTATTCTAATAAAAATCACCAATTATCTCTAAGAAGATCTTTTATCTCTCTAAAAAGATATTCTGTTTTATTCTAATAAAACCCAAATCTCTCTCTCTTTAAAAAGATATACAGTTTCGTTCTTATGAAAACCACCATTTCTCAAACAAATCTCTTTAAAGTTTCTACCTTCTCTCTAGATTTGTGATCTCATAGATTATCAGATTGACAATCAGAAGACATCCCTAGATTCCTAGCGTTGAGTAGATCAAGAGTGTCCGATCAGATTCTTGATTAGAGTTACGTTGTCTGTGATTTAGGGTTTTTGAGTATCTCTACTCTATAGAGGTAAGGTAAGCTAGTTTGAATGTTTTAATAAATATTATAATTACTTGTTTTGTGAATTTGGGTAAGGGAAGCTAGTTTGAATGTTTTAATGAATATTATAATTACTTGTTTTGTGAATTTGGGTAAGGGAAGCTAGTTTGATTGTTTTTCATAAATATTGTAATTACTTGTTTATTAATGAATTGGATGAATGTTAGTGTATTATATTATGTAGTATCATTGTTTGTGAATGATGTGGTGTGTGATCGAGACATAGTATCTTCAGGAAAGGAGATATCCGTGTTGAGATTATTAGGATGTGCATTGTTTGGGGATTCTAAGGAGGTATCTTGACTTTACTGGTACATTGGATTCATATAGATGAAGTTTACCAGTTGGTGAAGAGTCGAAGGAGGTTCATATGGTCCTGTCCGAGGTTTGAAATATGAGCCCGATCAGAGTAGGACATATGGATTAACCCTGTGCATATGGGGTCCGAGGTTTGAAATATGAGCCCGGTCGGAATAAACTGTTCGGAACAATTAGGTGGTATATGACAGGTGCACACCTCTTGATGTCTAACTCAATGCACAGGTCTTCCGGAAGTAGAGAGTCTAGTGTCTTTGTTTGTGAGTCAGTGTATGTATAATGTGAGATGAATTATGAAAGATTGAATTGTGTTGTTTTTGTTGAGATAGAAGCTTCATTTTATTTTATTTGTAATTTTACAAAGATATTTTATTAAATCTTATGTGGAGAAGTATAATTTGAATGTATGAATTATTATACTCAAGTTTATTATATAATTTTTTTTTATGCAATAAAATTTCTATTATATGAAAAATATGGGATGTTAGATATGTTATATTCCGTAATTTGAGAAAAAAAGTTATAAAACATGTACAACAGTTTTGAATTTTATAATTTATATTTTGGATAGTATATAGTTTGAAATATTTTTTAGTTAAAAACATATTTCTGAATTATGTAATTAAAAAAATATTTTTAATTTCATAATTTAAAATTCTTCCAAAATACAATTTTAAATTATATAATCTAAAAACGTATTTTTGACTCTACAATCTTACATATATTTATAAATCTAAAATATATTTTTAAAATTTTTAAATTTTTAAATTCAAAATAAAAATTATATAAAATACGTTTTTAAATTTATAGAATTCAAAATAAAGATGACATATAAATATGTTTTTATTAGTAAATTTTTACATTGACCGAATATGAATATAGGTAATAACTTTTTTTTAAAAAAATTAGATATGTAGATAGGGATAAACATCTATATATCCACCTTATTTCCGTCTACACACACCTTTATATATTTATTTCCGTTTTAAATTACTAAAATAATCATATCTATAGTATGTAATTTCATTTTATTTCAAAAACTTTTAATATGTGCTTTCAATTTATTGAATATTCTGATAGTTCACTTAAATAATTATGTCACGTTCTCTCGTATCACAACTTTAATTTTATACTTATCCAAACTTTAATTTCATATTTTTTTTTCTTTTACGTAATCTCATTTAAATGTATTGCATCTCACGAAATATAACTACCAATTTCATTAAATCAAATAGTTTTTAAAGGACATATTTAATTATTTTTTATCATTTTTTAAATTTTGGTTTATTATTCAATTTTTTCATATTATTATATTAACTCTCTCAATTTTAAATATTTAATCGTGGAAATGTTTAGAATGTGTACACGTTAAATAGTTGATTGTTGAATATTTTAGATAATAAGATAGCAAATATAAATGCATCTTTTACTTAATAAAAACATGAATTTGAGGATGGAAACAAGGTAATTAAATCCCGCTCGTGTCTACTTCAAGCATCAAAGTAAAAAATAATTATATTATGAAAATTTAAACTTAAATCTAAACACATAGTAAAAGTTAATATAGTAGGAAAATTTGACTTTTTTTGGATAATAAACTCCAAAATCACGGAATGAATAAACTCCATAAACTGTTTTTTTTTTCTAAAACACACCAAAATATGATAATTTGCTAAAAAAAAATCAAACAAAGAATAATCAAGTTTATTATTCTAACTTATAATACAATAATTTTTTAAAATAATTATTATTATAAAATTTACTGAAATATAGTAATTTTTAAATTAATATGTTAATATTAATACAATTTAACTGAAAACTGTTACTTAAATTTGGAACAAGTTCTACCAATGAACATTAAAACGGGCAATTTTTTCTTGCAACCATCAATGAATTAAAATGATGGAAGTACCTTTTAGATTAATATGTCACAGATTTTCTTATTTTTCAGAATGTAATTCTAGAAAAATTACGAAATGTGATTTCCAAAACTCAATATATTTTGAAAATTCCATTCCAAAACTTATTTTCAGAATATATTTTCCATAAACATGTTTCAAAAATCTTATTTTAAAATTTATTTCGAAATATGATATTCGGAACACTTCTATCCTATGCGAAAAAATAATTACAAAACCTTACCTACACCACCTCTCTTACCTCTCAACACTACACTGCTTATTCGTGCACCTCCAGGCACTTCCAAATTTTAAAAATTTTCAAAATTATCCTTCATATTTAATCACACGAAAAATTATACCTTTTCAAAACCTACATCTCATTTTTTTAAATGGAAATTCACTTTCACTATAAACAATTCCGAAAGCTATTTTCAGATTCAGAAATAATTTCTAAATCTATTCTAGAAATAGAGGTGTAACAAAAATAACTTTCAAAATTGTCCATTTCAAAAGCAAAAGTGCAATAGAAATGATTTTCAAAAAGAAAATAAATAATTTTGTAAAAAATTATTTATTTTGAAACAGACTAGTTCAAAAATAATTTTATGCTTTCAAATCAATGCATTCCATAAATGATTTAAAAAAATTTAAAATATTTTTGGAACAGTTTGTTCTCAAACATAAAAAATGACTTTTGAATCGACTTATTCCGAAAGCATAAATATTAGTTTCGAAATAAGTCATTCTAAAATTTGTTTTCTAAGTTCTGAAACATATTGTTTCATAAGTTTTTTATTTTTTTTTATTGATTCATGAGCACAAGAGTCTTTTTTTACATAGAACTAATTTTTGAACTTTTCAAAATTTTTGGAAGTACCTCAAAAAAACACTTAGAGATGCAGAAAAAAGCAGTCTCACCTTATTCGGAGAAATGAGCCACAACCTTGTCCAAAAGCCACTGTCAAAACGCTCTCACTGTACCGTGGAAGCCATTGCATCTCCTTCTTATAAGAGAATACTCTCACTGTACCTTGGAATCCATTGCATCTCCTCTGTAAAAGAGCTGCCATTTTGAAAATTTATTTGCTTCCTGCACCCTCACGTTTGCTTTCTGCATCTCATCAGAATATGTGAATGGACATTTATAATACTGTTAAAAAAGACAAAAGAGGTTAGGATATTCAAAAAATATTGGATTATGAGAATGTGAAATCTATTAAGAAAAATATTTTTTGTAAAAAGTTTTTATATTATAAAAAACATTTTTCATAAGAATATTTTATATTATGAAAAATATTTTTAATAAAAAAATTTTATATTATGAAAAATATTTTTCATAAAGAATTTTTATATTATGAAAAACGTTTTCAATAAGAGGTTTTTTATAATAATACAACAACCTCTTACCGAAAATAATACAACAAATTTTATAATAATAATACAATAAATTTTTACTAAAACGTTTTACATGTAAAAATTTATTACAATACAAAACCCGAAGAATGCTTTCCGGTTACCACGGTTACCAGAAAACGTCTGTTTCTGACATTATAATATTTTGATGGGGTGCAGGAAGGAAATCTAAGAGTGCAGAAAGCAATTACCTTGCCATTAAAGCATTGTCCAGATGCCCGACTTAATGGATCGGATCCATTTATGTAATCATAATCTAACCAGTTTTCATATTATAATACAAGGACTTTTATTATTATAAAATTGGCTAAAACGATCATGTTTTCTTTTAAATATACCGTTTCCACTTTAGTTGTTAAGTAGTAATTATTATTTTTTATATTTTTCATTATTTATTTATTTAATATATACTTTTAAAAATCAACCTTAATTTTAGAGAAAAACATTGTCTCATACTTCCTTAATTAATGAAAAATATTTACAAAATGAAATTTTCCTCCATTCTTTTTTTACTTTTGTAATATAAAATAAACCAATTTCCCGTATAAAAAAATTTGAAATGGTGAAAATAAAAAACGACATATACATCATTGATCACCAGTAATGAAAGGTAAAAAAATATACCAACCTTTGAGAAACTATCCAATAATAGCAAAATGCTTGTGAACAACGGAAAAAGTAGTAACGATATTCACCTACTACAAAATTAAGAGAAGAAAAAGGAGGTTCTTCGAGAAGATGAGGAGGAGGGTTCCGAAGACTAACAAGAATTTGTTAAGGAGGGGATTAAGAGGGGGTATGTAAATAAGTAGGAAGCAAGAAACAAAGAGGATTTTGAATTTTTCTGTAAATAAACTGAAATAAATACTTTTTAAAATACGAACTAAAAGTTATAGACAAAATTATTAAAACCTAATTATTACTTAAGAACTAGAAAAAGTAGCAGGTTTTTCTTATTCTCTTTTCCAATAGTTTAGTTCTTTATTCTGTAAAACATCAATGACATGATAGTGTGTTTCAGACCTCATAATTCCACTATCCCAATTTCTTCATAGGCCACAGGCACAGCTACAGCAGATATTCTTGGATTCGTATTTAATGTTCACTTAGAAAGGTGAAAACACGGTAACAAGTTAAAGAAATACAGGTAGGTAGTAGCAATAAGTTTCTTCATTAAAACTTCGAAACTGTTTGACACCACCACATCATATAAAATACTATACCTAAGAGCGTGAGATATATATATATATATATAATATTTTAAAAAATAAGAATCCCGAAAAATGAGTCATTAGGGAGAGAGGATCCCACACGCAACGAGCTTCTCTATAGGCATCACCATATACAGATTCATGATCAAAAAAATCCTTTCAGGGGGATCTCTTCTCTCTCAGACCCTTCTTCATGGCAAGAAAGTAAACTCGGAACTTCACTTCTACTTTCCTTTCCTTCAATTTTTTTTTTTCTTTTTCTTTCTTCTTAGAGAACGCTGAAGCTATTTAACTGTTTTCTTTTTTCTTTTCTTTTCTTTGTATCCTATTACCATACATGTTTTCATCTAAGCGGCAGCAACAGTCCCTGCACGAAAGGAGTAATCCTGGGCTTTGTTTGGGGAGACAGATTTTCTTTGATCTTTTTTTCTCAAAGCCTTCATAGAAGAAAGGTTCTTATTCTTCTCCTTTGCTTCGTCTCTCTCTATTTGCTCTTGTCTACACTCTTCGCTACAGAAAGGCGTGTCCCCTCTGCAATACAAATAATTCACAACCGGTCAGAGCCACCTCATAGAAATCGAACAACAATTCACATTCACACAGAAACCACAATTCAATAACAAAATCTAAATCGAACCCAATAACATTGAAAAAGAAAGGAAAAATCTTCATTTTTATTGGATCGTGACAAGAAATAAAAACGGTTGAATTTTAACAAAAGTACAAAAATGATTACAATATCACAGCATCACAAGTCCCAAGACCAAAACTTTACCTGACATGCAAATCAAAGATTTTCAATTTACGATAAATTCACGACACCCAATTGCATATCAATCAATAAACAGTAAAAAAGACGGTTGAGGACCAGAACCATGAAATAATTTATCAGAAAAGAAGAGATGGCGAAAGAAAGGTTTAGATTTAAGAATCATAACCAAAACTGAAGTCGAAAGGAATCTAATTTGTCTAAAAGGGTATATGAATCGAGGAATGCAATACATGCATATATAGACATATTTGTGTGTATTACTAATCGATGGTGCAAGAAGATGGAATCTGGGCATTTACCTGTACATGAAGATGTCACGATTATCCCCGAGCGGCTTCTTGCAAAGAAAACAGGCTTCAAGAAAGTGGGGTTGGTGATCTTCGAATCTGGCGTCGTAAAATCTGCCAGATCTTGGTGAAAGAATAGAGGGGCTCCTGAAACTCCGGCTGTAGAAAGTGCCGTAACCCAATGTTCTAGAAACAAAGCCATGTTGGTTGTGATGGAAGTGGTTGTGCCCGGAATAGCCAGGGTCCATGGAAGAAGCCCAACCATCGTCGTCTTCGGAGAAGCAATGTCTCTTGGAAGAACCAGCCATGTGAGTTGTTGTCACAGTTTCTCTTTGGAAACGAAAAGGAAAAGTGTTTCCTTTGATTTGTGGAGGGAAGAAAGAAACACAATGAACAGAGTGATTGTTGATTGGGAGAAAGGCGATGCCACTAAGGGTTTTATAAAGTGGTAGGTGAAGTTTTTGTTTTGTTTGTTGTGAGGGGAAAGGAGAGGGCAATAAAGAGAGGCAGGTTATAACTTGCAATTACAAACATGAACCCCTCTCTCTCTCTCTGGGTGCATCCATTGGCTCAAATACCTCTCTAGCTTTTCAAAAGTTTTATTATTGTTGTGGTTATTAATTTGAGGGCAGCCAAAATTACAGGGATGCCATTGAATGTGATTGTAGTTGGACGATGATGTTGTGGCAGTTTTGTAGTTTGAACAGAAAGTGAGGGTTTGAAGCGGGTGGGGAAGATCTTTTACAGTTTGTTTGCAAGTGGTGGGGCCCAGTTTGGACCAAACCTCACATGTCTCTCTCTCCTCTTGCTTGCCAAATTGTGGTGGGGTGTAAGTAAACTCTCGGCCAACTCGCGCACTGCGCGTAAGAGTAACGGTAACTCACACACTCTCTCTATTAAAATTTTATTTTCAGAAATTTAAAATAATTTATACTAATAACAAATAAGTAAAAGGTTAAAAATAATAAGTGTATTATATTACACTCATAAAACAATGAATAAATAAATAAACAAAACCCTTCTATGTGTGAGCATGTCCTGCTTTCTTACTCTGGTTTTTTTGGGAGTTAATTCATGGGACCAAGGGCTACCGGTCTCTCAGATTCAGTGGGGTCATTCAATTCTTAACCTAATTATACATGAAGACTTAGTTAATGCTTTCTTTCTCTTTCTAAGACTTCTTTTAATTTATTCACATATTCTTAAATTAGTTAAATTAATTGAAAATACTGAACTTTTTTAATAATTTATGTTATTATTACAAAATTATCTTGCATACTATTAAAAAAATCTACATATTTAATCAAATCATCAATACTGGTAGGAATAGGAGTTTCATATCATTTTTTACCTAACAGTCTTGTCTTCTTTTTTTCCAATTATAAGTTAATGCTTGAGTCACGTACCATGTAGTTTAAGAAACTAATGCATTGCTCAAATATCACAAAACTGGTAATGCAATTAATACACATTACTCAACTTAGTTTAAGTAATCATACTATAATCCAAAAACAACCCAAAACCTAACTTTACAACAATATTTTAATGATTATCGTATTAAAACTGTTTTATAATATTCAAATTCAATAATACATCACTCCCATGAAATTTTATAACTTTGAATCTCATACCAATAATCTTCATTTAATAATCAAAAACACATTCATATACCATACATTGTATCATCAAAATATATTCACATCACCCATTATGTTGCCCAAAACTTAATTCTACATAATAGAAAAAAAAAAAAAAAAAAAAAA
>Ga0209489_105088_pt1 | contig 23343 bp, 4 predicted proteins | sample SiratrowhiteBW_FD_187527 | JGI IMG/M metagenome (GOLD analysis project Ga0209489, IMG submission 187527) | Root nodule microbial communities of legume samples collected from California, USA - Siratro white BW (SPAdes) (version 2) | ecosystem: Host-associated > Plants > Roots > Nodule | place: USA...
CTTATAATTTTATCTTTTATATAAAATTCTAACTAGGAGGCTCTGCCACCTTTACTGAATTTTATATCAACATATAATTGGTAAAACCCTGTTGGCGGTGGAAGTCACAGTCTTGACTGGACTCTGGGCATTCAAAGCCTTGGAGGTTCATCTCAACTCGCCTAAAGGGTAAAACCTTATAAATAAACCTCTCTGATACTGATACCCTCTATATCGTGCAACACATGAATGGGTTACATTGTAATGGCTGTATTAAGCAACTAAAGATAGTTCTCCATTACTACATTTATACTCTGTTTTCTGTTTATTTTTACAACTCAATACCTTCACGGCAATTTGTTCTGTATTTAATCCTTAAACATGTTTTGCTTAAGCTACTACACTAGCTGAAGTTCTCAATTAATAACATTTCTTGTGGATTCAACACTTATACTTATTTTTCTATATTATTTATTGACTTGGCATGCTTACTAAAAAAATATCATCATTGACATAATTAATATAAAAATTACACATATTATACTATATATTTGCTCTTGTATTATGATAGCAGTTCGTGCTTAAAAAGTTGGCATCACTTTTTAGAATCACCATATTTTAATTTTATCATATTGCTACAATCTTCATATTTAAATTTAAAGTATTATCATTTTAGTAAAATGACGATTTGAACCATACACAAAGCTACAATAAACTCTCTGGTCCCTTAAGAAGGTTTAAAAACTTTTCTTTTTCCCTCTTCACTTAATTTGCTTGATAGAAACAAAGATCACGAGTAACTAAATGCCAAAGTAAGCAGAAAAAAACTCTCCCAAAATTCAATGACTATCTTGAGGTCATTACAATTTGTACGTGTAAGAAGCACCATCACAAAGGGAAAAAAAAAAAGTTGCTTATTGCCCATCACAAAGACGTGCGTGTAAAAGAACTTTAAAAAGGGCACCATAGCTTATTGGTAAAACAACAAATCAAAAATGAAAACAATAAACTTGTTTGGTTTAACACCCATTTTGAACTTTTTTTTCTTTTTTTTATTTGGTTTCAAATTTTTCTATAAAAGCTATATGAAATTATATAGTATCCAAGAACCATCAGAATCAATGTCAGTGGCGAAGCATTTGCAATAAGCTACTATAACTTTTTTAATCAATGTTGTTCAGAAGGGTTATGGTATCTCTGAGGACGGTGAACAGTTCAAAGTGGTGAAAAGGACTTTAGAGAGTGACAGTGACCTCCAACAAGGGACGAAACATGCAATCGCATCATGGAAAAAAGTTCACCAAAAAGAGTTAATGAGTGTGAAATGCGAGATATATGAAGTACACATGAAATATCTTGAATAATTTATGTATTTTACTTATTTAAGGACTAAAACATTTTTTTTTCTCTTTCAAAAACTAAATTGCTATCCATTTACACTGTATCAAAATCCCCATTTACCATGTAGAAAAAAACATCTGGGGATGTGAACATAAACTAAATGCAGCAACCAGAATGTGGTCCTTTCTTTTGTCTTTATATATATATATATGGATCCCTTTCCTCTCTTAATCCTTGTATCTAGAAAAGAGAGAAGTAGTGTTAAAGTTGCCTCGTACCTGGTTGGTGGTCCAACAGAGTTAAGACATTGCAGTTTGTGCAGCAAAAGAAAAGGATTGTAGTGGTTTCACCATATCTGTTCTCTTAATGACAGTGAAAAGAAGGCAAATCCATGTCTCTACACTAAAAAAAATTAGTGATAATTACATGTTAAGTAGGTGATTAGTGGGTGGATTAATTATATTATTAGAGGATAGTATAAATAAGATTATTGTGATAAATAATAATGATAGTCATAAGATTAAATAGAATAAACAAAATGTGTACATCAAAATCATGAAAGAATATAATGTATTCCCTTCATATATAATCAATGAAAAAAAAGAGACATTTTGTTGAATGATATAAGTAATTTAGAAATATGTATAAGATTATGAAAGGGAAATAATATTTACAGTTTCAAGAATAAAATGTAACATATAAAAATGTACACCAAAATAGTTTTGCCCACATAAATAGGGATTATAGAAGTTATTGACATAGGGAGTAGTTATTTATTAAGTAAATTACACTACTTTTTTCAGAAAAAATATTTGAGTATTGCATTTGTTATATATTTTATTTTGAAATATACCCTTCTTTTCTATCATAATCTTTTATTCTTATTTTTAACTTTTTCTGTTTTAAATGTTGGAAAGAAAAAAACAAAAGGAAAATATTTTACAAAATTAAAATCCACTCACTTTATAAACTAAAAATGATTTAAGCTTAAAATATAGTTTTTCTTTCTTTGATGGATAAAAAGTACCCCTTTTCATAATATATTTTCTATAAAATTCTAATAATTTCTATTAAAACATAAATTTTTATGCTAAACCCATATGAATAAATTTAAACTTTAAAAAAAAACATGTCAATTTTATAATATTTTTTCGACCATAAATTCTCTTTCTTCAACTTTCATTTATAATATTTTATCTATTAAACGAATCATTTATGGAACATCAAGCTTGTGAAAGACAATTTGTTTGATTAAAACTATTTTAGTATATATTTTAATTAAAATTATATTTTTATTGAATATTTTTAAGTGTATTAAATTCAATTTGTCATGAGAGAGCTTAATTTACTAAAGAATATTCTTTAGTGATATGTAGTTAATTCAACCAAACCATATCTTTAGGGGAGAAAAAAAATGTAATAATACTTGCATATTTCAAAAGGAAAACATACTTTATTTTATTTTGCTTCAATATATTTTTAATTTCTTAAATTTAGGTCAGGGTTGATTTTACTCGTATTTTTTTTTCTAATTCTCTATTTTAATCCCTAATGTGTCAACTTTCTATAATAGACTATTTTGAAATTAGAGGATAATTTTTTTTTAAATTAAAAATAAAAAATTTACTGAAACTCTTCTCATGTATTTAGATTTCCATTAGTCTCATAAAATAATTCCATATGTGAATGATAATTCCTTTTAGTTTTATTCCACCTTAAAAAGTACATTTAAAATAACTTTAAAAAATTGAAAAATAATCTAGTACCTGTAAAAAATAAATCTAATCTAGACCAAAAATAAAAGGTTCTCCAATTTGTAATCCCAACATATCATCCAGAGTTGATTCGACTGAGGTTTTTCGAACTGTGCAAGTCAAATAAATCTGTACTTTAGATTAGACATATAAAAAAACAACATTACCAAAACGACAAACCCTAAAAAGTTGTTTACTGCTCAACAAATCGTGTCACTCCTGTGCAGCAGAACAGGTGTGTCTCTCTTTTATTGTGCACACCAAATTGCAACTGTTATGCAACATGCATAACCCACAAACTAATTTGTACTTGGTTTTGTGTGAAGAAAATAGACTAAAGATCATTCTTTGGTATCTGCAACAGTGAAAGAAAAATATGAAATTAACTTCACATGAACTAGTTCAGTGATTCTGATAAAAAAGAAAAACTGGGAAATGAGAAAGGGTAGAAGGGGAGTTATGGGGGTCCATGTAAGATATCTGAGTAGGACAAAGAGAGAGGTAGGTTAATGATAGCATGGAGAAAGATGTTCCAACAATACAAAGAATAGAAAATTTATTAGTATATTATTATGTGGCTTAAAGGAATTGAAATGCTGTGTTGTTACTGTTATTATTGAATATAATGGACCGTTCCTTTTTTTTCTTAGTGGAAGCCGAAGAAGCACACTATATATTATGATATGATATGACCATGTCTTGTTGTGTTGGTTGGTTGAGTGGGGTATCACACAAAGCACCCAAATTAATTTCTTTGTCTTTCTGCTTGTCCATATTTTTGTACTCACAGACCCTCACTGATCCTCAATTAAGACCCAAAAGCACAGAAAAATGGAACTACGTATAGAAACTTCAAAATTGGACAAAAGAAGTGGTTCTAGTGTTTATGCATGCTATCTGACTTCTCTGACTTCCCTTCATCATTCTCATTTCTCTTTCCTCAGCTTTTCCATTATTTTCACCCTCCCTTTCTCTCTCTCTCTGTAATCTTATCTCCTTTTAGTTTTTAGTGGTGAATTTTTAAAAAAGTAGTACCAACAATAGTATAATATTAATACCTACGCCCCCCATGTAGTTCATTCATATTCTTCTTCAAAGTCCAAAGTAGCTTCTCACTACAGATTCTCTCCCTTTTTTTCTTATAGTACAGTACTATGTAAGTGCCTCTTTCCACTCATCTTTTCACTTAAAGACTCGCATTTCCTTTACCCCTGTCTTCTATTTCTTACATGCATTTTCAAGCCTTGTCCTGCTTTAATCATTGTTTTCTCACTTTTTTCTGGGGTCTGGTTTTGAGTCTCTTCTGCGGCGGAGTTTAGTGAAGGCTCTCTCCACCTTGTGCAAGTAAAAACTTTTGCCTGTTGATTTCAGGAGTTTGTGTTTACCTCTGTTTTGTTTTTAATTTTAGTGTTTCAGTGTAAAAATTAGATCTAAAGGGGAAATATTAATGAGGGTTCTCTAATTTTATGTTACTGGCTTTATAAATTTCAGTTTCTCTGAAAGTTTGTTTTCCTGGTCTGAACCATAAACTGGGTGGGTTGGGGTGGGGGTTTTTATCTTCTTTCCTTTGAGGTTGTGCAATTTTTTGATTTTCTGTTTGATTTTATTGTTTTGAAGAAGCCTTGGGTGGTTGGTCCATTGCAAAAGATGTTTTTTTTTTTTTTTTATGAGAAAGTATGTCAAAAGAACTGATGAGTAATGTGGGAATCTGTTGGTTGGTATCTTCAGATAGCTTGGGGAAATGCGTTTTGTTTTCAGTTCTAATATTTGATGGATTAAATGTGGGATTTTTTTTTCCATTTTATCTTTTTTTTACCCTTTATCCCAAAAAGTGTGTAACTTATGCTTTAGGGCTGTAATAATGCCTAAGGCTGGTGGGTGTAGTTCAGATGAGTCCAATAGTGTGTTTTAAAGTTGATGGGTGAAAATAAATTATGGCAAACAAGGGTAGAAAAATGATGAAAGTCTTGCTAGTGACTGAAGACAACAATCAAGATTTACCATCAATCACTCAATGAATTCATTTATGTTGGGTTTTATTCAAAGTATACACCTATGTTTCAGTCATATACTCTATGGGGTGAACTCTGTTAGTTTCTTTTCAGTGATTGAAACTTAAGTGCTCCTTATAGTTTTTTTCAATAATTATAGAAAAATATGTTTGAAATGCATTTGGACCAAGGAACAAAGTCATATTGGAAGCTCATGAGACCCTCTGCATCTATGATAAGAGCAATGTTTTAACTTTCTGAGAGTTGGTCTAGCAAACAAGACACCAAACCTTTGTCACTGAAGATTTGAGTCAGCTACAATAGCAAAAAAGTTTTTACATTTACTTTTTTATGTTCTCTACTTCTTTTCCACTAATATCCCTTCTGATTTCTTACTCATGCAATTCTAAGTATTCTCTTTCTTTTATATATTTTATTATTCTTTCATCTTTACTTTGTGACTCTCCTTTGAATACATGTTTATACCCTGCATGGCTCAAACTGCAAAATTTGTTTTGTTTATAGCTTTGGTGTTTGCATGAACTGTTATTTAAATAATAGTTAAATATAATGGTATCCAGACATTAATTTAACAGCTTTGAGATTTGGTATTACGTGAGCTAAGGTAGGGGAAGTGTTTTTTTGTAGTCATTTTCTGTTCTGATGTTTTTCTCCCTTTGCAGTGTATCACTTCCCACAAAGTCTTTGTTTTTCTGCAAAGTTGATTTCTGATTTAGTTAAAACAGGTTGCATTGTTGCTTATGTGTGAAAGAATTACTCAGCCATGCTTCGTTTGCATGCCACTTGATATTAACACCAGAATTTTGTATGTTCTTAGCTTTTACTCTCATAACAAATAATGTGCTTCATCATCAATGCAGATGATGCTTAAATGGTAAGCTGACTGAAGCGAAAGTTTGAAAATTGCTTACTGGGAAAGAAGTTAGCTCATAGCAGATCATGATGACACCAAACTTGAACCTGGAACCTGAAGATGGTTTAAAAATATGCAGCCAAGTAGGATCATATGAATCGCTACAAGAAACAGCACATGATTTTACTATGGACAACACCAGTTCTGATCCTGATTCGGGTTTTGTGTCCCTTGACTTGACCCTCAACTTGAATCACAGTGATGAAGAGTTGAAAGGTACAAGTGAAGTAGAAGGTGAAACTAATGCCTCAGCATTGGCAGTTCCGAGAGTTTTCTCTTGTAACTATTGCAGGAGGAAATTCTATAGCTCGCAGGCATTAGGTGGCCATCAGAATGCTCACAAAAGGGAGAGGACAATGGCAAAGCGTGCAATGCGAATGGGGATGTTCACTGAAAGGTACACAAGCTTAGCATCTCTGCCTCTGCATGGTTCTGCTTTTCGGTCTCTTGGCCTTGAAGCTCATGCTGCCATGCACCAAGGACATGTGCATGCACTGAGGGCTCCTGATATGAGGGCTGCAGCAAAATTTGGAAAAGACTATTTTCGGACACCAATCTTTGTGGAAGATGATGATGTTGGTGTGTTTTGGCCTGGCAGTTTCAGACAGATAGATGGAAGGGGTGGCATTGTGAATTTGAGGCATGATGCTGCACATGCTCATAGTTCAAGTACTAGGTTTGTAGCAGCTGTTCTTCCAGCACAGACATCTGCATCTCCTGATCTCACTCTGAGGCTTTGAGATTTTTCATCCTAATTGAATTCAATCAAACACTTGTTTTGTGGTATGCACAAACATGTCTGTACAAGCCTCCTCATGATGTTCTTCTCACTGTAAAGCTTTTTAAGCTTTTTCATCTTTAGTTTCATTCTCTTCAGACTTGAGAGTTTATGGTAATTGTACTAGTGTACAGTGAGAGACTAGTATTTCCAATGGCTTATTTAGCTTATTTGATTTTTCATTTTTAAGCTTTTTCTTTGCACTAGTGATGATGTTGTAGCTAGCTACTGCACCATGCTCCATGGATTGAAATGTCAGTTTGTGTTTGTACTTCTGTTAAGAATTTAGTTTTGGAAAAACTTGTCTTTTATAGCTTTTGTAGTTACAATGTTGGCATAAAATTTGTTTGATTTCAATGTTTTTGATAGAGGTTTAGTATGACAGAGGATTTACTCAAAAACTATATTACAGAGATTACAAACTTTTGGTGTATGAGAGGCAACAAGAATCATGCATTTCAAGGTATCAAAGTGTCCTTTAATATATTTGATTTTTGGAAAGTGCATGTCTATACAAGTTAATCTTTAAGAAAGTTTTATCATACAAAATTGTCAAACTAATTGTAAACTATGTTATCCTTTTAAGAATTTAATTTGCATAGGGATGAAACCTTTCAAAGAATAAAATAACAAAAAATATAATTTTAAACACATAATTTATAGAATCATCTCTCACAATTTGGCACACATGTAACCATAGATGACAACTAAAATTCATTTTAAAAATGTTCAGACAAAAAAAAAATTAAAAACAAAATGCAGTCAACACTTACATTTTAAAAAATAATCCGAAAAAGTATTTCTCATAACGGATCACATCGTTTTTTCTTTTCAAATAATCATTGCTTGGTTGCTTTTTGATTTTGAAAAAAAAAATACTTGAAAACATTATTTTATTGTAGAAAATGTATTTGATCATAATTAAAAATGTCCAAATGATCAAGTTGTCATATGTAACACACTATTTCTTTTACATATATGCACGATGCGCACTTGGCTCTTGACCAACAAAACAATGGAGTAGGCATACGAAATTTTTGTCATAGAAAATATTTCATGGACTTCTAGATGCTAATTCTCATATTCATAGAAAAAAAAAAGTACAAGCTGTAAGTTAAGGATAAACTTTTTAGGAAAAAAAATATATTTATGCTAAATACGTAAAAAAATGAATTTTAATGCTTACTAAATTAAGTAAGTTACATAATAAATAAATTTAGATCTTTTTAATTGAGTTTTGTTTTTAATTATTTTATTTAATACTTAATACTTTTTTACTTTCTTTTAAGTACACTTTGATATGAGATTGTTATCAAACGAATGATATGATTGTTATTTTCATCTTTTTGTTATTAATTCACCGATTAGCTTGTGTTTTTTCTCTCCAATATTTTTAACTTGCTAATTCATCATTAACTCGTGTTTTTTCTTTCCAATCTTTTCCAATTTACTGATCAAATCACTCTTAGAAAAATTAATCAGTAAATTGAAAAATATTTTAAAAAAAATGAGTTAAACACTAAAAGGACAAAAATAGGAATCACATCCGTTCAAAAGATACTTTAGAAAAATATATTTACAACTTTTGTGTGATAGACAAAATTGCCTTCACAAACATGAAGAATGTGCTTAAGATTGTGTAGACACAAATGTTGGATTACCATTTCCGTTATTTGTGCTCGTAGATGGGTACAAAAGGAGCACCACGAAACTCAATGGCAGCATCGCATGTTCTTGACATCCAAAAGAAAAAAAAAAAAAAAAGTGACCAGATATTTGGTTGATGCTTGCCTACCAAACACACATTTTCATCCCCACATAGATTCAACAAAACTTTTTGTTCAATCAAAAGACCTAAAATTATTATTGTAAAACGTTTTCACTAAAAATGTGATATAAAATTCGACATTTAAATTGATCCACAAAATTTTAAAAAAATATTATTTAAATTTTGAAAAATTAAAATAAAAAAAAATATTAAAATGTAAGTCATTAAATTCTTGCATTGAAATTAAAATTGGATGAAAGTGTTAAAAAGTATATTGCTAGAACCACATAAAACAACATCTATACTATAACTTATACTTGAGATAACTTCGTATGATTCTCATTCCTCATTTACAAACTTTTCTGAAGCTTTGAATGGTTACAATTCTTTGGAGAAATTGTAAGTAAATTATGTAACTTATTATTGTAAATAAACCTATTTGATTTTTAGATTCCATATTAACTTTTTTGCACTGATATAAAATTTCCTTACAAATTTCAAGGTATCTTAGTACAATATAAATAAGATAGATTGAAATAGTAAGTACACTCTGTTCGATTTTTGCAATGTACAAAAACTCGTCGTAATAATGAGATTAATATTTGGTTTACTGAGTTAGAAAACATGAGGCAAAAAATAATACATTATAAAAAGAATTAATTATGAAAATGTTCTCTTCACCGTAGGCTTAAAATTTAAGATTTTCGGTTGCCGATTTAGTTTTTCATAAATTAAATTTCATACTTTATTTTCAATTAATTAAAATTGTTATAAATTTATTGTTTTATAGAAGGGTTTTTGCATAAACTTTAATTGCAAAACAACTGAATTGATGTATTCTTTCAATAAATAAGGGATTATATTATACAAATTTTTAAAATTAAATTAAAAATTTAGACCATGACCACACCTCTCTTCCATGATTGTTTAAATACTACGAACTCATATGTTATGGTATGATTCTATAACGTACAATAATTCTATATGACTTCTTGGAAATTGAAGCTCGGGATGTAAATGAATATCTTTTTATTGAAATTCTTCGAACTCGTCTTAATTTTAATATAAAATTTATATTGACCGGAAATAAGTAAAAATAATATTTGATTTTTTTAAAATTAGGTATAGGAATAAAAGATGATATGTATATATTTGTCTAATCATTATCTTCGTATCTATTTCACTACTCATATATGCTTTAAATTACTAAAATATTTTTAGTTTATTAGAAAATTCAAAGAAAATTATTCATATCTATTTCAGTACTCATATCTGCTTTAAATTACTAAAATATTTTTAATTTATTAGAAAATTCAAAAAAAATATAATAATTTTCTTTGATCTATAATTTAGTAACTTATCTCTATTTTATACATTTCATCATTTTTATTCTTTTATATAATTATTTGACATTCTCATTTGATACCTGTATAATTATAATTTGTTTTTGGTTTTTTGATATTAAAGAAAAAGAAATTGTATATATTTTTAACCTTGAATATTTAATAATATTATGTTTACTATGATTTTTATTCTTTATAAAAAATTAGTTAATTAATACTTGGAATAATAAATAAGTTATTTTTAAGATTGAATACTTAATAATATTATGTTTCTTTTGGTGTGATTTTAATCTTTTATAAAAAGTATTTAATTAACATTTAAAATTATAAAGATATATGTAAGGAATAGGTATGCATAGAATGAGATAAAAATTTATATCCATTAAGTATGAGAGATAAATTCTTCCTCCACTTCTATATCCTCTTTTGCACCTCGATAAAAAAAGTTTAATTTCCAAAATACTCATTGAAATGACTAAAATGACCTGAGGTGCTATGGGAGTGGGTTGCGGTCGAGAATTATTATCTCACCGAATAAAATAGTAGAACAGTTATGCATTCTCCTCTGCTTCACTTTCACCCACTTCCACATACTTGATTCCAATTCCATCAATAATTTTCAATCAAAAATTGAAAGGCGTGACCTAAATGGAGAGTTGTGGTTAGCGTACCCAGTTTGAAGTAGAAAAGGAAGGGGTCCCTGGAATCAAGGAAGGAAGCGCATTGTGGAGTGAGATGCTGCAAAATTTCATGAAAGGAGGGAGAGGATAAGGAGAAGGAGAACCGCCATGGAGATGGGCGAAGTTGGGCTTACACTGAAAAATAAGATGTTGTACACATTTTTTTTTTTTCAAAATGTGATATGGATGAGGTATCATTCGGTTGTTATATTATTTTGCAAAATGATAATCGGATGACAACCCATCCGATTTACATCTTTAAAAAAAAAAATGTGAATTAGATGGGTTGTCATCTTGTTTTACAAATGTTAATCGGATCATTTCAATATGGGTATTTTGGAAATTAAATTTTTTTATGGAGGTGCAGAAAGAAAGAAGGTATAGAGGTAGAGGAAGAATTTGTCAGTATGGGATAAGGATCAGGAGTGAGTGACTCAAGGCCCAAACAGGTAAAACACCCGTTTTAGGCCTCAAGATCTCAAAGGCCTCAGAAAATTTAACACTCATCTATTATTATAAAATAAAAAAATTAATTTTAAAACTATACTAAAAAGAATTAATTAAAAATTTAAAATGACTTTAAGTTTACATCGGTGCTATAAATATTATTTAATGACTTTAAATTTATATTGGTACTATAAATATTATTATTTAATAAATAATATTCTTAAAACTTTCTTATAATAAATTAATAATATTTTTTAAAAAAGAAATTGAAAAAACTTTGTATTTTTCTTTGTTTATCTCTTCTTTATATTCCAACACATTGACACTGATATCATTTCTTTATATGTCCTTTCATTATCTCTGACTTTTTCACTTCTCCCCTTCCTTTTTCACTTATCTTCTTCTTTCCTTCCTATATGTCTTTGTTCTTCCATAATATTATTCCAATTTGTTTCCAGTTTCAAATTTCTTTCATCATTTTATACCGTGTGTTTATCGTGTGTCTTTATTTGGAGACTTGGAACGGTAGTTTGATTGAGAAAGAGTTTGTATTCACTTGATGAATTGATCTCATTTTTTTATTTTTTATTATTGTTTAATTTTATACACTTATAATATTAAAATAATTTGTGTAGATTCAAGAATTTAGAATTTATATATTATATTTAAAGACTTACCAAAAGACAAGATCAAAAGATAGTAGGAGACGATCAAGTTCATTGTCTTGAAAATCAAGTTTTATCTTTTTAACTTAGTCTCATTTTAAATACTTATAAGATATATTCAGTGTGTATATATATATATATATTAGTTTTTAATTTTATATACAAATATGTCAACTAGAAGATTTGAATTAGGTTATTCAAAACTTAAAAATAAAAAAAAGAGTTGAACTTTTTATTGAATCACAAAAAAGGCTATGGATAAATTTATAAAAATAAAAAAAAATGAATTAGAAAATACAGGCGAGTCTTCTTTGAATGAAGAAGATAACAATATAAATATAGGTGAAGATAATAATAAAATAGTCAACGTAGATAATAATTTTCATGATAATAATTTTAATTCTCAAACTCAGGAAAACTCTTGCGATGGTATCGAACAAAAATGAACAAAGAATATGATAACATGAAAGCAGAAATGAACAAAGAATATGATAACATGGAAGAAGGTTTTTTATTGAATGTTATTTTCTTTGTTTACAATAGCTCACTTAATATAGAATTCTAGGAAACTAAATATAGAAATTATTCTAAATAAATACATTTGATATTCTCTGATATTCTACTCCCTTGATTATCTCTCTGTTGATATTCTACTGATTTGTTTTCTTTGATACTCCCTTGATTATCTATTTGACTGATATTCCTTCATTATCTCTGATTTCTTTAATTATAATATTCTAACACTCCTCCTCTTCAAGGTGAGCAGTAGGATCACCAATGCTTAGCTTGCTAAGGACACGGGTAAATGCTTTGCTTGTAACAACTTTGGTGAGAATGTTTACCAACTAGTCTTCTGACATTACAAACAGAAGCTCAATACTGATACTCAACCTTAGTGCTAAGTTAAAGAGTCATGAAATAAGTGATGAACACATTATTAATATGAATATATGGATTGATCTGAAAATGAGATTGTCAAAAGATAAAACAATAGATAAACGTGCTCAAGAACAAATAATTAAAGATAAAGAACACTGTAGAAAGGTGTTGTAAAGAAAAATACAAGAATCTAAAATATGATAATTTGTTGGATCTTGATGGCTTTGATTTATTTTCAGAATTAAATATCATAAAGTAGATTATAGTATTGGAAAATGATAAATCAATTGATATTCTTAATTATATAAAAAGAATAAATTATTTTCCAAATACATATATAACATATAGAATAATATTAAACGAATTTGTTTTATTATTTACTGAAAAGATATTTTAAATAAAATTAATTATGATAATTTAATAGATAATTTTGCATCACAAAAAACTCGAAAAATAAATTTTAGATAAAAATATTATAATTTTAATTATTTTATTAATTTAAAAATGATCTATTTTTTTAATTCGTTTTAGGAGCCACTGTTTCCTTCCATTACAGTTTTTGTCAAGTAAGAATGTGATTTTCCTTTTTCTTATTTTTCTTTTTCTAGCACATTGATGCTCCAATTGAATGTGTATAAAAACCCCTTTTGATACTAGTGATCTTTTGCCAAGATCCTTATTTTTCTTTTTCTTTAGTTCTTTTATTAGTTAAACTTAATATGTTACTGTAGACTCTTACTTTACCGTGTACATTCATTTAATGTGTTTCTATTGCCACTTAGATTTAGGTCTTACTAGTAAATCACTTTTATAAAATTGATATGGATTAAAATTTGTTTTATTAATATTTTTATCATATTTTATGTCATGTCTTAGTAGTTAGAATGTGACGGAAGTATTTAAAATCGGATTTAATAACATTTTATGAACATTAACAAAATTAATAAGAAGTTCTTTTTTATAAAAAAAATCTTGAGTTTTTTTTAGATACAAGTTTGATAATTTGATGTCTCAAGTTCTATTTTTTAAATAATAATAAATATGAAAAATAAAAAAACGAGTTAAGATAAAATAATCTCTTCTTAAACTTTGAAGGTAGTTTTGTTATTTTGTAAATACTTTTAAACTTATAATTATAATTAAATAATAAATATAATATCACTTTTAATTCCAATATTTATTATAATTACTTAATGTGAAATTCAATCCCGTTAATTGGTTAATTTAATGAGAAGTAATGTATTATTATCATGATTATACCATATGTAACATCCCATATTTTTTCTATAGAAACTTTATTGCATAAAAATTATATAATAAACTTTAATATAAATATCCATATATTCATCATTTATCTCAAAGTATACTTCTTCACATAATATTTAATAAAAATATCTTCGTGCAATTCCAAAATAAAATAAAATAAAATAAAAATAAATTTCTCTAATAAAAATAAACTTCTCTATCAGCTCAAAGTCACACCACCTGCCAAATCCTCTGCTCAAGTGTAACACAACACATGATCATCACATATTTAAAAACAAAACAAACAACAAACCAAAGAAAAGGGTAAGCTAGAGAGTTTTAAAAAAATGTATATTCATAAGTTAAATTCCTATCTCAACCAAACTACAAACATCAGACTTTCATGATTTATCTCATACATCACATTGTCATTAGTCTCTACAATAACTCATATCATACATATACTGACTTACATACAAAGACACTTGACTCTCTACTTCCGGAAAACTCGTGCATTAAGTTAGACTCAAAGGTTTTCACCTATCATGCAACTCCAAACTGTGAATCCACACAACCCCCAATCATCAATATTGTATAACAAGGTTAGTTTCCTTGTTTTCTGAGCAGTTATATTTCAAACTGCAGTCACTCAGTCCGAACGTCCATCGACTCTCACCACCTAGTAATCTTCATCTATGTGATTCTAATATACTAGTAGAGTCTGGATACTTCCTTTTCGACAAATCATCAAACAATGCACATCGTAACAATCTCAAAACGGGTATCTCCTTTTCTAGAGATACTATATATCGATCACCATTTCATATCATTCTCTACATCTCATTCAATCCATAACATCAAAACATATAAGGATAAATCTCACATCAGGACAATAGTTAATTACTAGTCATTCAAACGTTTATTGTTCCCACAAGTTCAATTAACATAAAATTGGTCATTTCATCAAACTATACAAAATTTCATTATCATTGTTAGAGAACATATCAAATCAAAAACCATATCTCATTCCACAATTAAATATTCTAACATAGCGTACTATAGCAAACTTTTAAGACTTATTTTCCCGACCAATTCGTACTTAATAAAAGGTAATTACTGTTAAAAACATTTAAACTAGTTTCCCTTACCTATATATAATAGAGAATCACCTATAAAAGAATCCAAGCTACTGCTTGCAAGGATACTCAACCTGTAACGTACAGTTCTGATAAATTATCTGAACCCACCCTTAGGATCTAAAACGAATAAGGATTATTCTTTATGTCTCTAAGACTACAGGCAAGAAAGTGCACACATATTTTCTTTTTACAAAAACCCCAAAACCGCTTAAGAACAGAGAAAAATTTATATTTATCTAGACCAAAATGGTGACCAGCTAAACTTATTCTATCCTACACCAGGAATTATATGGGACTTCTGAATCTCTAATTTGAATCAAGAAAGAGATAAAGAGAAGAGAGAACTAAGAAGGGATTTATGATTTTTGAGACACAACAACAAAGAAAGCTGAACAAGGAGTTTTAGGATTTTTTTTCTAAGACAGATAGAGTAAATTATAGGATTCTGTTGTCTAGAAAGAGAGTGGTTTTTGTTAAAATATTTTAAACATAATTAATTATACTTAACATTTATATTAATAATAGTAATATTATTATTAATATATTAATAAAAATAATATTAATATATTATTATTAATAATAATACTAGCAAAAACAAAAAACTTCTACATATATTTATTTATGTTTTTTATTACACTAAAAAATAAAAAATAATAGAATTTGAAATATAAAAAATATAAAGCTATTTTTATCATTGTGTTGGCTTGACTAACACAGTCTATTTCAATTTTTAAGATGACTTGATCGATGGATACTATATAATATTTTATTATGTAATGTATTTGTGTTTATGTCTATTTTAATGATTGATACTTAGTGTCGGTCGCTTTTTTTTCTATAGTGTCCTAGGACTTCTCTATTATTTGTCTATGTGCCATTATTTTTAAGTTTAATAGGTGGAAAGTTGAGTACCTATAATGACATTTCATCATTTAAATCAATAATTAAAAGTTGTATTTGTACATTAACTGTTCATAAATGAATCATACTTGTCCTTTAGATTGAAATTTATTTATATATTCTAAGATGGAGGACTTATGCTTGTGAACAATACTCAATTGGTCTATACTTAGCTAGGTTAATTCTTATTTATGCCTTAGTTTTTTAATAATATGAATTACTTATACTTTTGTCAACGATTATGGAATGTATATATATCATTTAAAGGTTCATAAATTCCTTATCATGGATGGTACAGTGATGAAGCAAATAAATCACATAAATTGTAATCTTATAAAAGGTGTAAGAGATATTAAGATGTTCATTGTATCATTGTAAGGGTATTTAGAGTTATGTGTACCCATTCAAACTAATCTAACCCAATCCAAAAACATTATGGGTTAGGTATTTTAGTTATTTAAGTCAAATTAAAAGCAAATCCAACAAATTTATTGTTCATTATATTGAGTATTGGTGTTACAACCCTTGAACTGGATCTATCAATTTTATATTTTTAATCTTAATTTATTATTCATAAAAATATAAATATTAAAAAAGGCACATACATTAAACAACATGTCTTTTTTTTTATCCTAATCTCTTACCTAAACATTCCTAAAATATCTCTAGTAGTTAACTCATCCCCGAGTTTAGGATTTAAAATTTAAACTACTTTTTAATCCTATACTTACACGTCATTTAATAACTTTACTATAATAACAAGTTCACTAAAACTCAACTTTCCTTCTCATTTATGGTTTTTATAAGAAAGGAAAATACTTTTTTTTTTTATAGCAAGAACTCATTTATAACTAAAAACTTCATGAAAAAAAGTTTGTAAATTAAATTATAAACGACTAATAAAAATGCTTTTACGTTGAATTTAATTTTTTAGGTACATTATTTAATCAGAATACATATACAATATAATAGCGGAAAATTTATCAAATTGATCTGGTCAAGAAAATATACAGTTTTAAAATTTTAAAATAATTCTGGTAATTATTTCAAATTGCTTTTTGTATTTAACAAATTTTTAATACGTCAATAATATCCTTATTATTTTTGTTTTAAAATTTATATATTAAATAATTTTATTTTTTTCCCACGTGCGTATTTTTATGTGAGTGCAATCAAGAACAATTGTTTAATATATAAATTTTAAAATAAAAATATAAAAATATTATTGGAATATTAAAAATTTGTTAAATACAAAAAATATTGTTTTATCGTGCAGGAAATAACTGCCATCAAGAAAAAGGCTGTTAATGTTTTTTTTTTCTCTCTCATATATATATTTTAAAGGATATGGTAATTTTTTTTTTGGCAATTACTTCCTAACAATAAATACAATTTTTTGTTTTTTCAATTAAAAAATAATTTTATAAATATTAAAAAATATTTATATTTTTTTAACTGAATTTGTTATCACAAAATTAAATTTTAAAAATAATCTATTCAACTTAATTTTTAAAATTAATCATATCACTGTTTCATCTCAAATAAATATCTTATTAGCAAAATATTTAATTTTAACAAACTAAAGTTATAAATATATTAACAGAAAAATATTTTATTTTAAAAAATTAAAATTATAAATATCTTAAAAGGAAAATATTTTATTTTAACAAATCAATGAAAAATAAAAAAGTCATTAAATATTATTTTTATTGTTGTTAAGGAAAATAAAAATATATTATATCTTTTAAAACGTAACAGTATATATTACAAAAATAATTTGTGTGAGAGATAAAACAATTATTTAATAATAAATTTTAAAATAAAAATAATAAATACATTATTGATATATTAAAAATTTGATTAGTGTTTGTATCGTGCAGCAACTGCCAATAATTCTTATTTTTTTTGACACTAACTCAATCCAACTCAAATACTATGACTAAGTTGGTTCCATTCGAGTGGGGTAGAGAAATAATGCATACCCCCAAAATTTGGTAAAATATTTATTTCTTTGTACATTTTAAATTCTATTGTAAGTAAAATAAGTTAGCAAAAGGAGATAGAAAATGCGTAACTTATAAACAATACAGAAACTGCCACTCGGATAACAAAACTACTGAATCGGTCACATAACCAATTTAAATAAACCACAAAATGTCTTGAAAAAATAATTGGTCAAAAAAAACTGAAAAATCGGTCTAATAACTTAATTAATAACAACCTTTTTCTTGATAAAATAAAAGTCCACCTAAAATATTTTTAATTTTTTATATTTTAAACCTTTTTGCAGTACATAAAAAATACAAAAACGATCTGGAGAATCTTTTCCATTTTGCAGTGGCGATCGATCATTTTCACGGACTTCAAGCTCAAATCTTAACCAAAAGCAACTCTTGTGAAAATAAAATCACTTTTAAAAACGGAATTTTCGGACGTTAAATTTGGCCCCTAAGTGTGGAATAAAACGAGTGAAAAAGGAAAGTGACAAGAAAATGATGATGGCAACGCAAAATAAGAATAAGAAAAAGGTTGTGAAAGAAGACTTGGTCCTGCCTTTGTTAACTAAGAATAAAGACAAGTTTTCAATTTCATCCCTACATTTCATCACCCTATTATTTTGGCCAAGTCAAATCACACAAAATAGTTTTTTATTTTTATTAATTTATGTGATGATATATATTTATGCCACAAGTCAATTAAAACCGTGTAACTGGGATGCTTCGAAGAACCTACTAAAGACCAAAATCATAGATTTGTGATATTTTGAAAAATTAATTAGCACAACGAAAACCTGGTTTTAATATATCAGCACAATTAAACTTTTAAAAAACTAAAATTATATAATTACTTCATTTTCTAGATATAATATCCCTTAAGATTTTTTTTTTAATTTTTACTTTGGTAGATTTCTCTTTTAAGATTTTAAATAACCTTTTGTGGATCTGGAGTGAATTTTTCTGTAGCAGAGGAGAATTTAAATTATATTCTTTTTATCATTTTTAAATTTTTGAAAGTTTTTGTAGAAGAATTAATTTTTCATGCTATACATCTTATTTCACAAGATCTTTGAGATAATTAATATCTTCATGGAAGATGTTGTAACACCCCACAAAATTAAAGTTTGTATTAAAGGAACTAAAATATTAACATAATGCATATCTTAAACTACTTCATACTAACATGTATCAACTGAAATTTCAAAACATATTTACAATATCATATACAATTTTTTTTTTCTTCAAAATATAATACTATTCCTAACAACATCCTTCAATCTAGATGATCTCTCAAAGATACATCTGCAACACTATCTGCTCCCGTGTCAAGACACGATCATCACAAATAGAAAAATCAAACACAATACAACCAAAAGCAAAAGGTAAGCTAACCAAATTTTAACAAATAAAAAACATTCAATTTCATGTATCATCACCATATAAGAATCTAACACACTACAAACATGACTCTACTTCCGGAAGATTCGTGCATTAAATAGACCCCGAGATATACACCTGTCATGTATCTCTAAACTGTGAATCCACACTGCCCCCACACAAATGAATCATCAATCATGTATGACAGGGTTAGTCTCCCTAAGACTTTCCTGACCAGCTATATTTCAAGCTGCAGTCACCCAGTTCTGACCTCCTTCGACTCTCACCACCTAGTATGATCATCTATTTGATTCCTATTACTAGTAGAGTCAGGATATCAATCTTTATTGATCACATCCTTAGACAATGCACTTCCTAATTAACCAAGACACGGGTGTTTTCTTTCCTGAAAATACTATGCCTAGGCTTTGACCAACTTTATCAACACTTTTAACAATATCACATCACAATATAGATCTCTACTCATGCATTCATTCACTTTTAAATCTCAATCTCCACTTCAATCTCAACATTTAAAGAAGTCACTAAATCATCCGTATAATTAAACTTAAACTATCAAATAATCTATTTTATTAAATACATACATTGCATTCCCAAAAGAGTTAAATAATCGAAAACAAAAAGTAAAAAAAAAAATATTATTTTTTTAGCTTAGGCTAGACCAATTTCGCCCAAGCGAAAATACCCCTCGCCTGAGTGAAAAATTTATCGCTTGGGTGAAAATAGTTCAGAGAGCAAGGTCTATTTTCGCCTGGGTGAGAATAGCTAATCGCTTAGGCGAAAGATTTCTCGCCTAGCCGAAAACACTCCAAAGAGCACACTTGCTCCAGGGGCTTTCTCGCCTAGGCGACTATACCCTCGCTTGGCGAAACTACTTTCTCGCGTGGGCGAGAAACTTCCGGCTTGGGCGAAAACAGTCCAGAGAGCATACTTGCTACTCGAAACCATTCTCGCCTAAGCGAGATGCTGTCGCCTGGGCAAATTATGCAGAAAACATCCGTTAACAGATAATTTATACAGTTTTTACTACCACAGAGGTACTACACATGTCTCATATGACTAACTTAAATAGAAATTCAACTTGCATTCCATCAATTACCACATACTCATCATACATACCATAATGAATAAACAATCAAGAATTCAACTTAAGTTTCATGCCAACAAATAAACCATCATAGATGCATTTTCGCAGACATATTATAAATGAAACCCTAAATCACGAATAAACTGAAATAAGGTAACATGCAAGTCATCTTCCCTTACCTGAAGTGCACTAGAAGTTCTCTCTAACAGCCCCAAAGCCTAAGATCTTCAAGAACTCGAACCTACACCAAAGGACCTCTGATCAACGATCAGACTAAAATACTAAGGAACTGAGCTCACAAAGGCACTATCTAATAACTCAGAGGCCACCTGCAAGCTCATAAGGTAGAGGAAAATGAAAACCTAAAAATGATTCTAAGGGAAGAGGGCAAAAGACGAACTTACTCTAACGGAGATTCTGATTGGGTAGACTTACTCTATTCTTCGTAACGAGTCCAATGGTGAGCTCCGCTTGAGAAACTGATAAGGTACGAAAACATAGACTTAGAGAAAAGTCAGAGGAAAAAAAGAGTTAGGGGTTTTAGAGAGATGATGACTTGAGTGGAAATGAGACTTGACTACTTACTTTTTCTATATAAATACGCGTTTTCAGTTTAATAATATAATAATCAAGTGCTCATTCCACTTCTACCATTTCTACTCAAATGACAGATTTTCTAAGTTATTACAGATGTAACACTAAAGATGGACAAATTATAAGGCACTCAATTATTCTTCTTGGTTCTTTCTTTATTTTAAACATGGTTTTATATCTCTAACTTCTCCTAGATTATCCCTTTTTAAGTTTCAAAATTTATTGTTCTTTTCTCCAACAAACCATACCCACTTCAAGATGATAAAGAATAAAACATTTCGAACAATCAAAATTTTGATTTAGACTAGATTTTGTTATCTTTTCTCTTAAATATCTTTATCCTTACTCTTTTATATATATATATATGAACATTGCATAATTTTATTGATTTTAACAATTGGGAAATATTATGCTTTGTCAACTTTTGGCTCTATATATGAACATAACAAATTTCTTTAAAATCTCTCGGTCCTTACTTTTTTTTTCTAAAATTTCTCTCTTAAATGAATGTTTTTGTTGATTTGGTAATATTTAAATAGGTCTCTAAAAGCCTTCGTATATTTTTAATTTTTTTTTCTATTACTTCAATTGACAAGTAAATAAAGTTATTTTTGATTTTTGAATAAATTTCATTTTAAGTTAGAAAGGTTGTGAAATACTATTGGTATTTGATTTATTGAGATTATGATTTGAAATATTTTGAAGGGATTTGATTTATATTTTGAATTTGATATTTGATTTAGATAATAAAATTGAGTTATATTAATTATAGCTTGCAAACTATATATTAGATAAGTGTAAAAGTATATTTCAGATAGATTATGAATACATGTTTATGTTGAATTGACTTATGTGTATGTGTACAATAATATAATTTTTAAGATTTTGAACTTATAATTAAATAATTATATAAAAATATTTTGAATTAAGTTTGTTATATTGAATTGGATAATTTGAGTTATATATATAAAATGATATGTGTAATCAAATTTGTGCCATGTAATATTAAGTAAATAAATTTATCATTATTTAAAGAAGAAACTTTTGTTTTATTGATAATTTAAATCATATAGATTAAGATATTAAGTAGGAAGAAATTGATGAGAATTATTACTTGATTGTATAATTACATGTATAATGAACTTACCTTAATCTTTTGGAGTTAAGGTTGGTGACCCCATAGATCAAAGTACTTAGAATGGATCAAAATTAAAATAATTGACTTTAGTAAGATGTACTTTAATACAAATATTCTAGAAGATAATAATACCCAGGCATAGAGGAAGTGTGTTTAGTTAAAAAAAAGATACAAATAATAATGACTCAAAAATAAAAGTGTGTCATTTAGAATAAGTCAAAAAGTTATGGGTTAAGGATAATATTGTGACAATAAGTTATAAAGTAAAACTAATTTGTTTAAACTAGATATTTTCAGTTTAGATATTTATAGTTGTATAACTAAAAAGATTTAGTATCCTATAACTGTTTCATGGAATATTTTTAAAGATAAACTCTATGAAATAGAATATATTTTATTTAAAACAAGTTAAGGTCATTACTTTTAAACCATAACAATATTCATTGGAACTAGAGTTTTTAGACTAACAATACTTTAAAATGAATAAAATATGTGAATTGACTCACTATTTAAATCATAACAAAGATTCATTGGAATTAGAGTTTTTAGACTAAGAGTACTTTAAAATGAATAAAATATGTGAATTGACTGTTTTAAATCATGTCTTGAATATATGTATTAATTGATTTAAATTCTTAATGATTTACATTTTATATGTTTTTAATAAATCTCTTTTCTAATTGTACTTAGCATATGATCAGTATAATGACATTACAAGTTTAGGAGATATTGTGGATGAATATTAAAAATTTTAATTATATATATATATATATATATATATATATATATATATATATATTTATATATATGTGTTTTCTTAAAATATTGTATCGGTATATGTGAAGGTTATTTTGGATATATAGTAATACTCACAAATAATAATGTATATAATTATACTTTTAAGTATATAACGATTATTAGTAAGTTTAGAACGTTACGTAAAAAGTATATAACGAATATTTTTAAGTATATAATGACTATTAGTAAGTTTAGAACGTTACATAAAAAGCATATAACGAATTTTAGTATGTTTAGGACGTTTAAAACGTTACATGAAAAGAAATCAATAAAGAAATAATAGATAGACAGAATTTAATCTAATCTTTTGTCTAACTTAATTAAATTCAATTCAATCATATTAAATTTATTTTTATTTAAAAATTCCACATAAATTAACTAATTATAATTAAGTTAAGTTGAGTGGACCATCAAATTAAATAATTTTTAAAAATATAAGAATTTATTAATAAAAATACTTCAAAATAGTATTTTGAATACTTAATATA